>Ga0206106_100499_pt1 | contig 26611 bp, 20 predicted proteins | sample 1B1ome_FD_148677 | JGI IMG/M metagenome (GOLD analysis project Ga0206106, IMG submission 148677) | Enriched microbial communities from leaf-cutter ant dump, University of Wisconsin, Madison, United States - 1B110A | ecosystem: Environmental > Terrestrial > Nest > Insects nest > Nest dump | place... | reverse complement strand
CAGTCAGCGGCTGCATTCATATCTGGGATACAAAAGTCCGAATCAATATGAGGCAGAAACAGAAATATTGGAAAAAGCCGCTTAACCGCCCTTAACTGGTGTGTCCGGTTTTACTTGACCACGTCACCTTCTTCAACTGGGCCTACTGCACTTGCCAGGGGCGTGGCAGAAATCAGCAAAAGGTGATGAGACCAGGTGGATGGAGTAGTCATAGAGGCCTTTCAATAATGTTTCCTATGACCCCGTATAGCGCGAACTACCAGCTTGCATCACTTCAGCCTGAGCGATCAGCACAGGCGCAGGGTTGGAATGCCCTTACTTACAAGCCTTTGACGGAAGCGATGTGATTCAACAGGACAAGCCGTCACCACTGGCCGCTTCAAGCATTTTCCGGTTCGCCCCTGATCTGCCCGGTGCCTGATCTGCGTTATGGCTAGTAAGACGCGATGTAGGCGAGCACTTCCTGCTCCAAGGCAGTGAGTTCTTTACCGATTCTCTCTCCGAGGCGCTCTACGGCATACAAGCCTTTCAGCAGCGCAATCCCATCTTTTGTCTGAGCTATATCATCCACGATGTCGAACGCAGCCTCTTCGGTACTTGCTTTGAGTGGATTTCGCTCTGCTGTTAATGCAAGAACCCTGATTTCCTCGCCGGTGCTGCTTAGGCTGCACTGCGCAATCTTGTAGCTTTTGCTGGGGTTATTGCAGTGCACTTTCGATCTTTCTTCATCTATTTCATGTCCTTGCGCAGCATTGATCAGATTCGCTTTTGTTTTGGCTTGCTTTAGATATACCAAGACGACCTGATCCTCTGGATTCGTTTCGTCCAGCTTCGCAAGGCACTTAATCGCATCCTCTATTCTTAGCTTTTGTCTTGAGCCAGAATCATCAATAAAGATGGCAAGGTCTCTTTTGTCTATCTTTATTGCTTTGATTCCTGTTTGCTTTGTGAAAAATACCGTTGACATCTTGGCTCTTATAATCTGGATATTCAGGGGGCCTTGAAGCTCATGACTACGTAGGTCACGTGTTCCGGCCCAACTGCACAGATCGCTTCTGGCATCTTCGGTAGTTTAATTGCTACCTATCCGCTCGTGGGGGCATGGCGTATACCAAGATATGGAATTTTTGCCACATGGTTGAGCTTTGAGTGCTATCAGTCATTCCCGCACCCAGGACCCAACGGTGGGTCAGCTCCAACAAGGGAGCAAAGAGTTCTGGTCGGTGCCTTCAAGGGTACTTCGACCGCAGAGGTAGGTACGCCTTGATGTCTGAAAACCACTCGATTACCCGTCGGAACCGGGCAAGAATGTCTGAAAAGTAGTCACTTACCGCTAGTTTTGTCGGAAAACTAGCTACTTACAGCCCGGTATGTCTGAAAACCAGATGATTACTGCGTAGCGATGGGTAGCGTTAATGCATCAGCCCTTTGACCTTTTCTGTCGCTGCCTTCAGGAATCGCGGCAGGTGCACGACCGCTTCCCAGGAGCCATCGCTCTCAGCTCCGACCAAGAAGGCACAAGCACCGGTCATCAAGAAGTTCTTTCCATCCGCTCGACGTTCTCCACTCAAGATCATGTCGTAGTACGGAGCCTTCCAAACCGCCTGTAAATTCCCCTCGGCGGGGTCTTTCCATTGAATGCTCTCACCGTGCATGATGCAATTGCACGCTTGGCGAAGACCAAAGTTCAAAGAGTCCTTGGGAGGGTTCTTTGCATAGAAACCAATGCTTTCTGCATCCGATAACGGAGTCCTTGAATGGTTTTTGCGCTCCTGTGAAGACATCGCACTCCACTCTCGATCCTGAATCCGTCGAATCGCCGCAGCGATGGATACCAGAAGGTGTCCGGCCTCATTCCGAAAGAAATCGTCGTGTAGGCTGTCCAGCCAGCCGACATCGTCGAATCGAGCGCTATGTCTGTTTGCCCCGAACTCCAGCATTAACGCAAGCCGATAGACGTCTCTCAGAACCAGATTGTGATCGAACCAGTGCATTCACATTCCCATGGAACAATAGAACCGTACATCGATAACGACATCTGATTCAGCCAACAAACTCAGCACGATCGTTGGTGCATGCGCAGTATCCAGACCAGAATTTTAATGTCACGCGCCAAAACATAGGTGCAAATCTGGGCCAGAACTTTAATGGCATGGATTTTTCCCTATTTCCGAAAAATCCTTTGCAATCAAAGACCCACAGGAACAGAACTTTATTGTCATTCACCAGACGGAATAGCCTGTTGATCACCCACTGTCAACGCAACCAGCACTCCTGCATAAGGGTAATCCTTCAAATAATGTTGAAACTGGCTGCGAATTTCATCTCGCTTGCGCTCGAACAAATAAGCCGGATGAATCTCCTGAACCTCAAGCCGTTTGTTGCTCTCCCCTGCCCGCACATAACCTGTTGCACGCACATTCCGTTCAAGCAGCCTGGCTTCATAATCCGGAACATGCGGATTGGCACTGCCATGCGGACGTTTCAACCGGACCGTCAGCTGCCAGCGTTCACCTGCCATGATTCGAGGCAAATTCCCTCCGTCACGCCTGTCATCGCGATACCAAGAAAGCTGAACATGGGCTGGCACCACGGCATCCGGCGTCAACACTCGTTCGACTTCGAACCGAAAACGCATACTCTGCCGATTAAGTTGCGGCATTTCCGTAACCACCCCGACCACCGCAATATCCTGTCCTTCCCAGACAGAAGGAAGATCATCTGCCAGCCTGACCTCTGCCCATAACGCTGCCCAGAAAAAACCAGCACCCAGCATGACGGCAAACAGGAAACATCTACCCGCTAATATGGAAAAACGAGACTGAAACTGAAGAAGTACCAGCACAGCCAACGCTGCCGGTATCAGCCCGATCGCCCAATAAAATTCCGGCAGAACCGGCTGCTGTTGCAACCAGAGCGCACCGAATACGAAGGCAAGACTGTAGATCCCGATTAACACTATTTGATACTAAAGAATTCTGAAAAACCACTGATCTCTATCGCGTAATTCATTGAATTTCATAATTTTATGGAAAGAAACTTTGTGCAATACCCCATAATTAATAAATCACACACAAATAGCGTTAACGTTATGTACCACCATCATCTAAATTACGATCTGTTCTCGAATATTCCTAAAAGTACTGTCATCTCACAATCAAAACAATATTTATTGCGTTGTATTTCTATTTTGCTTCCTTATACCTCCCTCCTCAATATCTCCTATTCCCTCAACTTAATAGGAAAGGCGCCGTTTAAAGCTACTACCAAATTCTCAAAGAGGTTCATCAATGATAAAAATCACTAACACAACTTTAATTTTTATTACTTTAACCATCTTATCTGGGTGCTCAGTCGGAATGGCTTTATCTGGGATAACAGGAACCTAATCTAGGAGCGATCAAAGTTGGTGCCACACGCGGAGAAACTTTGGTATTGCTCTTGGGCTGGCCGATTTCGATACAAACAATATCGAAGCCAGCATCCCTGCACTACTGGCTGGGTTAAAAACAGCTTTTTGGGCTTCTGTTGTTGGTGTAGGTGGTGCATTAACAATCAAATTTCGCCATTTTTTTATAGGTGAGAAACAGGAAGTTATCAATCCAGGTACTGAAATAGAAGTTACTTCTGCTGACCTTGTGAAATTATTGCAAGGTATTCAGCAAGCCATGATTGGTAATGATGATTCAACACTGGTTTCTCAACTAAAATTGATAAGGCAAGATACTAATGATCGCCTGGATGCTTTAAAAAACGCGCAACAAGAAGCCCTACTAATGCTCTCGGAAATGGGATCTAAAACCTTGGTCGAGGCTTTACGAGACGTTATCAAAGATTTCAATTCCGGACTGACCGAACAGTTTGGAGATAACTTCAAACAACTCAATGAGGCTGCAGGAAAACTTCTGATCTGGCAAAGCCAATACAAAACCTATATTGAGACCATAACTGAACGTCATACAAAAATTGTGAACTCAATGGAGATAGCTTCGAATAATTATCAAAAACTGGTTTCTGAAGCAGGACGCTTTACAGCAGTTTCTACTGATCTGGCAAATCTTTTAACTGCCCTGGAAGTTCAAAAGCAACAATTGACTAACATGCTGGGACCTCTCGCTGATTTGCTCAAATCAGCCTCGGGTAGCTTGCCTGAAATAGAAAAGAAAGTATTGACACTAACTGAACAACTTACAAGATCAGTAACAGCCAACCAAAAAGAAGTGGGGGAAGCCCTTACGAAAAACTCCCAATTAATCAAAACCTCAATTGAAAATGTTGGGCAGGATTTCTCCCGGATTAATCAAGAATTCAATAGCCATTTAGGAGATATGGCAGAAAAAACCAATAAACAGATCTCTGCTTTGGATGCTGCTTTAACGGAAGAATTAAAAAAATCACTTGAAAGTTTGGGACGGCAGTTAGCTGCTCTATCAGAGAAATTTGTTGATGATTACGGCCCTCTCACTGATAGGCTCCGAGATATCGTCCACCTGGCCAGGCAGTCATCATGATATTTCGTAATATCCTTACCCAACAAAACGACACTACCAATTCTGCTAAGGAAGATCACTGGATACCGCTGGCAGATTTAATGGCAGGATTAATGATGATGTTCATGCTGATTGCCATTATTTTTATGGTCAAAGTTGAGAATGATGCAAAAAAAGTAAAGGATATTGCACTTGTCTACGACGAGATGAAAACCAAGCTTTACCAGGATTTGCACTCTGAATTTAAAAAAGATCTGGCTGATTGGGGAGCCGAACTAGATCAGGATTTAACCTTTCGCTTTAAAGAACCCCGCGTGCTGTTTGATATGGGAAAAGATAACTTAAAGCCCAAGTTTATTCGAATCTTGAATGATTTTTTCCCTCGCTACGTTCAGATTCTCAACGCTGATAAATACAGAAATTCAATCGAGGAAATCAGGATCGAGGGTCATACTTCAAGCGTTTGGAACAACGGCACAAATCCTAATGAAGCTTATTTTCTGAATATGACACTGTCTCAGTCCAGAACCAGAAGTACCTTGCAGCATGTACTCATGCTACCTCAAGTACAGAAACAACAGTCTTGGCTTAAAGCCCACCTGACCGCGAACGGCCTGTCCTCTTCCAAGCCCATTTACCATACCGACGGAACAGAAAATAGAGAAGGCTCCCAGCGCGTCGAATTCAAGGTCAGAACAAACGCAGATGCCCGAATTTCAGAAATTCTCAAAACGACACAAAGATGAAATTACCGGATTTCTTTGAATTCAAACCATTGAATTCGATTAAGGCCAAAATGGGAATTCCACAAAACGTTTATGGCAACTTGACCGTATCAATTGATCCCGCTCGATTGACCAGGCTGGAACTAGAAAAACTCGCATCCCAAGATGGCCTCGATATATCGCTTGATGAATTAACAACGCTTCCTGACGGAACGCTAGCTTATAAAGATAGTCGCGTCATCCTTTATATACGCGATGTCACTATAATGAGTGGCAGAGAAACTCAGCCCAGATTCCATTTGGCAAATTGCCAAACGCTTCGACAAATGCGAGAAAATAACCGATTTGAACGCTATGTTGTTAAAGCAGAAATGAGCAAAAATTTTAGTTTAAACATTATCCGCGATAAAAATATCGAGCCTCAACTATGCCAATTAGATGTTTGTCAAAATTGCCTAGATATGCTCACTTTTGATGGCTTCAAAATGGCTTGGCAACAGGAAGAAAGGCATCGCGCTGTAAGACAATTCGAGGTTAATCATTTTTTCGAAAAATATCCCAAGTCGCTTCACACTACACATCCAAAAAACACAAGCATAACTGCACCATTGAATACTTATGCAGGCTATTTTAAAAAAACAAGCCTGGATTTACGAAATAAGCTTGGATGGATTTGTCAGCACTGTAAAGCAGATTTTTCTGCCCCATCAGAAAGAAAGTGGCTGCATGTTCATCATAAAAATGGTTTGAAGCACGACAATGACAGGAGTAATCTTGTTGTTCTTTGTATCAGTTGCCATGCGGAGCAGCCTTTTCACGGGCATATGAGAAACAGCCCCAGTTATAAAAAATTTATAACACGGCAATAGGCAACGATCCAATTGATGAAGTGCGGTTCTGGCCGTATCCGAATGACAACCACTCCAATACCAGACAATTGCGTGAGACAATCCCTAAAATTCTGTACTCTTTTCCTGTTTTTCTGCACCACCATATCCTGCACACCACTGTCGCCTCCCCATCCCAAGGCTTCAGTCATCAGTTCAGTGGTTTTTGTTTCCGATTCCGGGCAGATGGTACGGGCAGTTTACCGGGATGATGATACGGTGGCGCTCACCTTTCCAGATAGCAGGACGGAGATTCTCAGCCATGCGGTTTCCGCATCGGGTGCACGTTATGTTTCAGGAATGAATGAGTGGTGGGAACATCAGGGAGAAGCTACCTACTCTGTCAATAATGAACAGGTGTTCACAGGCAGACTACAGCACCAGCCTGGTAATTAAAAGGGTAACCGGGCGAGCGCCCGGTTTTAAAAAGTGGATTACAGCGCTTCAAACACACCGGCAGCTCCCATTCCGCCGCCGACGCACATGGTGACCATGCCATATTTGAGTTTGTGACGGTGCAGGCCATTGAGTAAAGTAGCCACGCGAATGGCACCGGTCGCGCCCAGCGGATGCCCCAGCGCAATTGCCCCTCCCAGTGGATTGACTTTCGCCCGATCTAATCTGAGATCGTTGATTACCGCCAGGCTTTGCGCAGCAAATGCTTCGTTCAATTCGATCCAGTCGAGTGCATCCTGTTGGATCTTTGTCTGTTCCAGCACTTTGGGAATCGCCTTGAGAGGACCTATTCCCATAATTTCCGGCGGCACACCCGCCACTGTATAACCAATGAATCGCCCGATCGGCGTCAGATTGAAACGCTGCAATGCTGCCTCGCTTACTACTACCACCGCACCCGCGCCATCCGACATCTGTGAGCTGTTGCCAGCAGTTACAGATCCCCGGACGGCAAATACCGGGCGTAATCGGGCAAGTGCTTCCGCGCTGGTATCTACCCGGGGGCCTTCGTCGGTATCCCGGACAATGGCTGTATTTTGAATTTCATGCGTATTCAGATCCGGCCGGTTTTCCTGAACGGGGTAAGGTGAAATCTCGTCTCTGAATTCGCCCTGCTCGATGGCACGAATTGCGCGGTGATGGCTTTCCAGGGCGAATGCATCCTGTTCCTCACGGCTGACTTTCCACTGTTCCGCCACTTTCTCCGCAGTAATTCCCATGCCGTAAGCAATGGCCACCTGCTCACTGCCTGGTTTGAACAGCGCCGGATTCATCGCGACCTTGTTACCCATCATCGGCACCATACTCATGCTTTCAGTCCCGCCGGCAATAATGACATCCGCTTCTCCCAGCCGGATCCGGTCGGCCGCCATTGCAACCGCCTGCAGGCCAGAAGCACAAAACCGGTTGATCGTCACCCCCGGCACACTGACTGGCAAACCGGCCAGTAACAACGCCACACGTGCAACATTGATCCCCTGTTCCGCTTCCGGCATGGCACAACCGACGATCACATCCTCGATTGCCGCGGGATCGAGTCCCTCACACTGTTTCAACACTGCCTGCAGCACATGCACCAGCAAATCATCCGGCCGCACATTCTTGAACATGCCCCGTGGCGCCTTGCCTACCGGAGAACGTGTGGCAGCCACGATATAAGCATCCTGCACTTGTCTGGTCATGAGCTTCTCCTTCCATCCTTGAATTTTTGTTTCATTGCGTCCATCTTCCACGATTCCCAATCATTCCACTCAGTTCCGCAGCGGTTTGCCGGTTTTCAGAGTATAGGCAATACGATCCTGGGTTTTCTCAGTTGCCAGCAATTCAATGAAGGCTGTCCGTTCCAGTTTCAGCAGCCATTCCTCATCCACCCGGCTCCCAGCAACAATATCGCCACCACACATGACATGCGCAATCTTGCTGCCAATCAGATAATCATGTTCAGAAATAAATCCACCTTCCAGCATGTTGACCAGGGTACTTTTGATTGTCGCGATTCCCGTAGCGCCTGCCACCACAATCTCACGCGAACGCAACGGGGGACGATAACCTGCCTCAGCCAGTGCAAGCGCCTGAGCCTTGGCGACATACAACAATTCGAGACGATTCATAACGATCACGTCGGCAGGTTTCAGATAGTGCATTTCCTTTGCCTGTTCCGCACTCTTCGCCAGTTGCGCCATTGCCACCGTCTGGAAATAATGTTTCAGATAAGGAAAAGGATCACCATCGACTGCATTACGCGCAGCACGCAAAGCAAACTCCTTGCATCCTCCCCCGGCCGGCAGCAATCCTACCCCTGCCTCAACCAGGCCGATGTAACTTTCCATCGTCGTCACCGCACGATCACTGTGCATGACAAACTCACATCCGCCCCCCAACGCCAATCCATCGACAGCGGCAACGGTGGGTATCAGGCTGTAACGGAGATTTTGTGAAACCTGCTGGAAATGCGCAATCATCACCTCCACTTCAGCCAGCTTGCCGGCCATCAGCATGTCAGCCACATCCAGACTGCGAGCTGCCTGCAGAATAGCCGACTGAGTAGCCCCTCTGACCTGTTTGATGAACTTCTCGAATGCCGAGGGAGGAGCCGGTGGCGCAGGTGGCACCTCAGCTTTTGGCCGCTCAGTCGCTTTTTTCAGATTAGCGCCCAATGAAAACGGCGGTTCGGTCTGCCAGATCACCAGTGCACGAAAATGGTGCTCAGCTTCGGTAATGGCCTGTTGCATTCCTTGCAGTACCATATTGTCAATCGTGTGTTTTCTGGTCTTGAAACTGACGATGGCGACCTGATCACCGGTATGCCACATGCGTAATGCATCCGTTTCAAAAACCGTTTCACCATAAACGATTTCCTCACCCACCAATCCATCGGGAAAAAGCTGACGCCGGTACACCGGCAACTGCGAGCGCGGTTGCCAGCTTTCCGTCACCGGAGCATAAGAGCCTTCCTGCGCATGCACTCCCTGAACAACGCTTTGTTCGACTGTCTGCACCCAGGCTGGCAAGGGTATTTCAGCCATGGCCTTGCCGGCAGCAATATCCACCTCTATCCAGCCGGTAACCGTATTCCACCCTGCTGCCTGCCATATCTCGAAAGGCCCCCGTTCCCAGCCGAATCCCCAGCGTATCGCCAGATCGAGATCACGCGCATTATCGGCGATCGCTGCAAGATGTACCGCACAGTAATGAAACAGATCCCGGTGAATCGCCCAGAGAAAACGGGCTTGCGGATGCGGGTGATCATGCAACGCAGTAAACCGGGCTACAGGATCTTTCTGTTTCAGCAGTGCCTCGATTTCACTGTCTACTTCGCTCCGTGCCGGCTCATACGTATCTGTGGCCGGATTCAATACATGGATATCCTTACCCTGTTTCTGATATACCCCTTTGCCACTCTTCTGCCCGAGCGCACCGCGATCGACCAGTTGCTGCAGCCAATCGGGAATGGCATAGTAAGTATGCCAGGGATCCTCTGTCAGGCCGTTCTGCATGGTTTGCACAACATGCGCCAATACATCCAGTCCGACCAGGTCAGCAGTACGGAATGTCGCACTTTTCGGCCGACCGATCAGTACCCCGGTGAGTTTATCCACCAGATCGAACGCCAGCCCGAATTGCCGGGCATGATGCATGGTCGCCAACATGGAAAAAACCCCGATCCGGTTGGCGATAAAATTGGGGGTATCTTTGGCGCGAATCACCCCTTTACCCAGACTGGTCACCAGAAAGCTCTCCAGTGCATCGAGTACAGTCGCATCGCTTTGCGCGCTCGGGATCAGCTCCACCAGATACATGTAACGAGGTGGATTGAAAAAATGGATACCGCAGAAACGTGGTTGCAAGGCTTCAGGAATGGCCGAGGCCAGCTGATTGATGGAAAGGCCGGAAGTATTGCTGGCTAGAACCGCCTGCTCATGCAGATAAGTAGCAATTTTCTCGTACAGCTCCGATTTCAGCTCCAGCCGTTCGGCAATCGCTTCGATCACAAGATCACAATCCCTCAGTTTTTCCAGATGCTGCTCGTAATTAGCCGGTTCGATACAGTTTGCCCGATCGATCACCGATAAGGGTGCAGGTTCCTGCTTCTTCAGTTTCTCGATCGCCTTCAGTACATTAGCATCGGGATTTCCGGATTCGGCCGGCAGTTCGAACAGTAAAGTCTCTATGCCGGCATTGACCAGATGCGCGGCAATTTGCGCACCCATGACTCCCGCCCCCAGTACTGCAGCCTTTCTTACGATGAATGGATTGCTCAAGACACCTCCCGCACGATCAGATTTTAGGGCAAATACCACCTGCTTACAGTAAGAGCAGGATCGATCCTGTTGAAAAGATTACAAGCATGAACCCCAAAGAGCAAGCTGTTACTGCCGGGGCTGATCATTCAGCCCGACCATGCCTCACAGGTTGCTCATATATGCCTGTGCAGCAGCAAACAGATACGATTTTTTCCTGGTGAAGAAAGATAAACCAGTCGGAGATACTCTTTATCTACCGACTGAGTGAAGGCAGACCAGTTTGAACGAGCGTTCGATCTGCCTGAAAAAGTATGAAAACGAATTATTCTCAGAGGAAATCTGGAAGGTCACTTGCTTGCGGATGAAGCATTCACACCAACGCGCGCCAGCCAGCTCTTGACATATTCCTGGCCGACCAGACCGGTCTTGGCCTCACGCTGATGACCCTGATCATAAAAATAGGTACGCGGCACCTCGCCATACCAGCGCCGATCGATCTCGAAACGCAGGCGTTCCGGCATATCCTCGGCAAACACCCATCGCTCGGTCTTGTTCAACCCATAGTCAGCCAGATGAGAAACGATCTCCGGCTCATCATCCGGCGTATCTGCCGCAATCAGCACCAGATTCAGATCAGGATGCTGCTGCTTGAATTCACCTAGCATTTTCAGTTCAGTGGGACAGTAAGTACATGTCAGCGACCAGAGGAACAGTACGAACGGCTTGCCTGCATATTCTTCCTGAATCTGCGCCATACTTCCGAGTACAAACGGACGCACACCTTCAGTCGCCGATGCAACCCCGGCTATCGTCAACAGCCAGATAAACAGTAAACGACGCATCATAAATCCCCCTCTGCATTAAAGAAGCGCACTCCATCTCTGGCACTGTTCCACACGACGAGTGGTTTCTGTGCACCGACTACAAATACTGGCAGATCGGCTGCACCACCGGTCGTTGCCACAGCACGAGCTGCTGACCAGGTATCGCCACGATCAGCCGAAACGGAGGCCATCAATTGATAATTATTGCCATCAAATTCGCGCCAGACCAGATAAACCTTCTTTTCGTGCGCAAATACAGCCGGGTAACCCGGCTGAAAATCAAGGTCACCAAATGCGTGCGGTGCGGTCATATTCTCACCGTCAGCACGTCGGTAAAACAATCCGGGATTCTGCGGATTCCCGGTAAACCACGCCAGATGGCGGCTACCGGCTTCATCCACTGCAATATCGCCGCCATGATGAGGACAGGCATTGATTTCCCAACCATCCTCACTGGCTCGCAACACCCTAGGTTGCGAATCCAGCCGTGCCAGCGCGAAATCACGCATGCTGCCCTCGAACACATGCCGCCAGAACACAACCGGTACCCCATCTGGATCGAGTGTCATGCCGATTCTGCAGCATTCACAGGCATGATCGGCCAGTTTACGATTCGCAGAAAAACTCGCCCCACCATCTTCCGACATTGCATAGTAAACGGTGGTGCCAACATACGTCTGCCCACCCTTGTCAGCCGCATCACGTTCACGCCCGTCGAACCAGGCCAATGCCACCCGGCCATTGTCATCCAGTGTCAGTGCGCTGAAACCATGGCTGATTTCGCCCTGATCATCGTTCACAGTTACCGGCTCGGAAAAAGTACGCCCCCCATCAACGGAACGGGCAAAACGAATATTCCCGGCAAATACCTTCGGCAGCGCCTGTACCCAGGTTACTGCGATCACCCCGTTGCGCACCGCGATCTTCGGCCGGTTCTGGTTTTCTGCAAGAATTGCTTCAGGTTGCGGGTTTACCGTTACACCTTCAGAAAAATGCTTGCCGCCATCTTCCGAATGACTCACCTGGATATGGCCATCCTGCATACGTACCAGCCACAATTTCCCTTTTTCATCAGCTGCTACGGAAACAGCCATACCGACTGCTCTTGTACGCATTTCCGCCCACATTTTATTCATATCATGGCCGGACTTTGCTGATTTAGCATCATGTGCATGTTGTTCAGCAGTCACGGTCAGTGGAATCACTGTGGAAACCACAGCAAGTGAAACAGCTGTAATGAAATGTTTTACTGACATCGTCGATTCCTTGAAGTTAATCGCCAATCAAACCTGAAGGTGGCTTGTTTATAAACTCATCACTCCCATCATTATTTCTACATTCGATATTCGAGACCCGCGAAGAAAGAGCGCCCATCTCCCGGCAGGAATTGTGCCTGATCGATACCCCTGGCATTATCAATCACCCCCGTAGTGGCTGCGTACTTGCGATTGGTCAGGTTGCGTGCTTCAGCAAACCAGGCAAATCCGCTTTTGCTCCGTTTGCCGATTTTGAAACCCAGCAGCGCGTAGGAATTGGCATATACCGTATTGGCATGATCCACATAATATTTCTGTGGTGACCATTCTACATTCGGACCGGCGTAGTAGCCATCAGCATGACGGTAAGTCAGTTCCGCTTTGTAGAAATGACGTGGAATGCCGGCTAACTGATTATTACCGAAAGAAGCATCCCCATCGAATTTGAAATCATTGAACAGGTACATCTGGCGCAGATAAAACATCTTTGCCAATTCTACATCCAGGCCCAGTTCAACCCCCTGATGCACTGTTTTATCCGCGTTGACCGTACCCAGTGGAGAGCTGGTGATAGGATCCACCCGGGCAAGCAGCTCATTACGCACATGCGCCCGATACAGCGCTACATCCCATTCGGCTATACCAAAATGTCCCCGGCTGCCAACTTCAAATGTAATTGCACGCTGAGCCTTAGCAAATACCGGTGCTTGCACCGGCCCGGCAGTCAGTTCGGAAAAACTGGGAGGCTCAAAACTGGTACTGACGTTGCTGAAAAACTGAATATGCGGATTCAACTCATAAATCAATCCTGCTTTGGGCGTGAAGCGCTGGTAGTTCTTGCTTCTATCTTGGGCACCTGCCCCAAACAGATCCTTTTGTTTACGGGTCGTATAACTGTACTGCGCACCCACAACCAGTGAGAGTTCTGGCAATACGTACAACTGATCTTCCGCATAAACATCATACGTGCTGGCACTCTGATCAAACTTGGCTGTACGTGCACCTGCTCTGCCACCTATATTGACGAAGCGATTATCCATGACAGTGCCCCAGCTCGGCTCGAAACCAACTACAAAACGGTTGCGCCAGCCGGCAATCGGCATTTCATTTACATAGCGCAGCCCCAGGCCATAATCATGTGATGGCTGATCCAGCACCTGAAAGATCGGATGCCATAACTTCTTGTGTGAATAGAATGCAGAGAATTCCAGTTGCTGCCTGTTTCCCAGCTTAAGCACAGTGCGGTTAGCTACCCGGATCAGATCAAAATCACGCTTCTGCCGACCAGCCAGACTAACCGCATTCGCTTGTTTAGGATTGTCTCTCAGCTGCGCCCAGGTCAGGTTACCCGGTAGTTGTGAATCGGTTTTGGTATAAGTCAGATAAAAACGAGTTTCCAGATCAGGATTGATGCGATAGCCGACATTACTGAACATGCGCCAGTTTTCCTGCTCCGACCAGTCACGAAAACCATCCTGACTGTAGCGGGAAACGCTGGCAAAATAATCCAGCGAACCATGTACACCACCGGAAGAAAGCATCAAGCGGTTATAACCAAAACTACCCGCCTCACCACGTGCACGGAAACGTTCTGCATCGTAACCGGTAGGTATTACGTAATTGATTGCTCCGCCCAGTGTGGTCGATCCATACTGCAGCGCATTGCCACCTCGATAAACCTCAATATAACGTGCTGCCAGCGGCTCGATTGCCTGAAAATCCGCACCACCATCGGCCAGATTCAGTCGGGAACCATCCTGCAACAGCTTGATACCACGCATGTGGAAAGTACGCTGGATACCGGAGCCACGAATCGACAAACGAGCTTCTTCAGCACCGAAACGAGGTTGAACGAACACCCCCGGCGAATAACCCAGCGCATCCTGCAGCGTCGAAGCACGACCAGTGGCATAAGATTCGCTGTCAATCACGTTGGCACCACCTGGAATCTGGCGCATTTTCTGTTGCACTTCCGGAAGACTCGGCACGGTAAGGGGTAAATCATCCTTGGATGTAGTAATTTTTATTGTTTCAAGCTGCACTGGTTCATCAACCTCATGAGCTTGCGCCAATGGCGTTGCCATAGCTGCCAACACACCTGACAGCACAATGACAAGCGGCTTCCGGGCGATGATTTCCCCACCCGATGACTCATAAAGCCCAGCTTGTTTAACCCTTTTTCCCTTCATTTTCTTTCCTCTGGAATTATTAGTATTGGCAATTACTGCAAGCTGCCAATCTTAAGCCCGGCAGAATGACATCACAATGCGACAAATTGTCGCACCTGGAAGCGGAGAAAACGGATAACGGGTTAATTCAGCGTTATGTTCCGCAAATAGAAATCAGAAACGAAGGGGTTTTGGGTTTACCGTTGTACTTCAGATTTAAACAGGTGAGCCAAAAAATTGCTTCAGCACCTTGATCATGTATTCATGATCCTGGACACCGGCACTTTCCCGGATACTGTGCATCGCCCACATCGGGCAACCGACATCAATACTGCGTATACCGAGTTTTGCCGAAGCAATCGGCCCGATAGTACTGCCGCAAGGTAGATCACAACGGTGTGAATAGCGCTGGTAAGGTACACCGGCAGCTTCACACCAGCGTATGAAATGCGCGGCAGAAATACTTTCGGAACTATAGCGGTGATTTGCGTTGAATTTGATGACCGGACCCTGATTTACGAAGACTTTATGATCCGCATCGTAGGATAAAGGAAAATTGGGATGATAGGCATGTGCCATATCGGCACTGATCAGGAAGCTCCGAGCCAGAGCGCGTGCAGCATTCTCGGTATCCGATGAGGTTGCAAAGCTGATCCGCTGCAATACATCGGACAGGAAACTACCTCCAGCACCGATATGACTTCCGCTGCCGATTTCTTCATGGTCGAAGAATGCACATACCAACGTACTTTCAGCACGGTTCAGAATAGCATCGTCCAGCACCGCCTGCAGCCCAGTATGGCAACTGGCCAGATTATCGATCTGGCTGTTGGCGTAAAACTCCTGGTTTGCTCCCCAAAGTGTCCCTTTCTGGGTGTCATAAACCGCGAGATCCCAGGACAGGATTTGGGAAGCGTTGATACCAGCTACCTGTTCCAGCAGTGTCAAAAAATAAGGCTGTGGCAACTGATCGTCGGCCAGTTGTGCAAACAATAGCGGTAATTCATTCTGTTTATGCAGTTTCAGCCCATTTTCATTGACACCCCGGTTCATATGAATCGCCAGATTCGGCAAACGCAGCAAGGGCTGGTCAAAGCGCACCAACCTGTGTACAAGCTGCCCACAATCATCAATATAGCTGATTCGCCCGGCCAAACTCAGATCACGGTCGGTAAAAGTCGCAAGAATGGGGCCACCATAAACCTCTACCCCGAGCCGGGCAATCCCATCACTTGCAGTTGCTGCATTTGGCTTGATCCGCAACCCGGGTGAATCGGTATGCGCCCCGATAATCCTGAACCCTGATTCGGCGGGTGCTCTGCTCCCAGGAACAAACAAAATGATAGATGAATCATCCCGTACCACATAGTATCGGCCACCCGCCTGCAATACCCACTTATCTGCTTCTTCCAGCCGGATAAACTGAAATTCCCTGAGTGCTGTTTCGATCGAAGCCACCACATGCCATGGACTGGGACTCCGATCGATAAAATCCAGTAAATTCTGTACTTGCTGCCTTGCTGTCATAATTGATATCTTTGAATGTTATTTACACCGGGAACCGGCACTTGCCTGAAACCAGACAGACCGAGGTACTTTGCTTCAATACCTATTTTAGCAGGCTGTTCTGATACTTCGGCTTAACACGAGCAGGTAGAATGACAGCAAAATCCGCACCACCAATCAATGATGGCCGGATTTCGACTGTTTGCACTTCAATAACTGAATGCGGCTTCGAGCAGATAGGTACGCTGCGGATAGGGGTGAAATACCCAGGCCTTGTCGTTGTTGAGATTACTGATCCCAAATGAAAACCGGCTTTTCAGCCCATTATTGAACCGGTATCGGTAGCTAGTCTTGAAATCCATGAAGAAGAAATCGCTCTGGGCACCAAATACATTGTTCTTATAATCCCTGTTATCGGGATCGTTATAGGAATCGCTGGTATAGCGGCCGGACAGGGAGACATCCCAAGCATCCGTCACATGGTAAGTACTAAAAAAGTTGGCACGCCAGTGCGGTAGGCGAATGACCTGTTTTCCGGTCAGACTGTAGTTGGCGGGCACACCGGTCGATTCGGTAAAGGCGACAACCGGTCCATCATCCACTTTCGAATCCATCCATGTTCCATTGAACATGAAATCGAATCGCGAACCCAGAATATTCCTCTGTTCAAAAACCAGTTCCACCCCGGTCGTACCAACTTCACCGATATTCTGGAACGCGCTGGTAGAAACGACACCCGAAGCAGAGGTAATTTGCCGGATGGCATCCTTGATGTCATCCCGGAATACGTTGACACGAACGTAGCCTTTCGGCAACCTGTACTCCATCATGAAATTATGATGCACGCCGTTTTCCGGCTTGAGCATCGCATTCGCCGTCAGAATGCTGGTAGGTGTCCCAAGCGATTGATAGAGCTCTGCAATCACCGGGAAACGGTGCGCACGCCCGAAGGAATAGCGGAATTTCCACTGGCCAGGCTCATATCCCAGTGAAACCTTGGGAGAAGTAGCTGTTTCGGTGCGATCTGGTACCGCCACATTGGAGGCAACCCCTTTGCTTGCCTCCCACCATTCCTGGCGCAGACCGGCAGTAATATCCCAGTCCGGCAGGAACCGGAACATGGATTGAGCAAAGACTGCATGGGTCGATGTGCGGCCATCATTGTTGCGATTAGCCTGTAATGCGCCCCGGGTCAGCTCTTCATAATTGGTCAGGCTATATTGCCGGAAGCTGAGGTTATACTGGTCAAAATGGTATCCGGCCAGGAACGATAATTTATCGTAACCCAACAGCGTCGGTGTGCTCAGCTTGAGATCGTAATTCCACCAGTTGAATGTGCGGAAATCCTGCAATTGTCCAGCACCGGTATTGCCCGGATCAGCATGATTGAAGAAAGCCGTTGCACGAATATCCTTCAATACATCGAAATAGCTGAGCACAGTATCAATATCCCAGCCGGGCGTCAGCGTACCGCGCAGCGACAAGCCCAGATTCAGCGTCTCCCGCTTGTCACGATTATCGCCAAAACCACTGCGCACCACATCGAAGCGTGTGCCATCCAGAGAAGCATTGCCGAGAGTCGCACAGGTGGCAACCGAATTACAGGTGGGCGCACTCCCTCCCCAGAAATAATCCCCGTTCGCCGTATACAGGTAATTGCTCAGATGGTTCTGGTTGCGGGTACGCTCTTCATACGCCACTGTAAAAAGCGTCTGCAGATCAGAGGTGATGTCGTACCCGAATTTACCCTTGAACAGATGGGTGTTCACCTTTTCGGGACCGGTATCACCATAAATAATGCTGGGTGTTCCGCGTGTATCAGGCGTCCTGATACCACCCGCTACCGACGTTCCTCCGGGCACATCGAACAATCCCGTGTTATCAATGAAATACACTTGTGGCTGGCTCTGAGCTTCCAACCGGTTATAAGCCAGGAACACCGTAAATTTGTCCTGAATCCGATTGCCATAGGAAAAATACTGCCGGTCACCAATGAATGTTCCTTTATCCTCTCCATAATTTTTGTAAGGCTGAATGAACAGACTACCTTCAAAATAAAATTCCTGCTTGTGCGGCATGCGCGTTCTGATGTTGGCAACTCCCCCTATCGAGTTACCACTGTACTCGGCCGAAAAAGGGCCATAAACGACATCAACTGAATCGATTTCGTTGGGGCCGACCAGCGACCAGCGCGGTGCACCATTGAAAGAAGCCTGCAAAAAGTTATGCAACGGCAAGCCATCGGCATAAACCATACTACGTGCAGTTGAAAACATATCGGCTCCACGAATCCCCAGCATGCCATTCGGATCGCCCACGTAGCGCTGGCGTATTTGCAAACTGGGCATGTATTTGAGCGCTTCTTCCGTAGTTTGCGCATTCTGTTGTTCGACCTGTGCCCGGGTTACACGCATCGAAGGTGAAGTAAAATGCGAATCCCGCTCTATTTCACCTGTAATCACCATTTCCTTGAAAACGGTTTCATTCCGGATGGCCGGCTCACTGCTGTTCTTCTCTTTCTGTCCGTTCAGATCGTCATTACTGCTCGATTCACCGGTTTGCGCCTGTTCGTCATCCGCTTGTACCAACTGCTCTCCCGTGTATTCCCCGTTTGCGTCTGATATCTGGATTCCATCTGAACTGTTGTCTGCCTGTGTCGAAAAATTTTTGCGGGAAAACTGTTTCTGTTGCTCGATATCTTGAGCTGCCCAGGCTGATGAAACGCAAAGCAGGCCAACCAATGCCAGAGGAAACTGCTTCATTGATCTGATCCTTTCGATTTTTATTGGTAATTAGTATTTGCAGCGCGCCTGATCCTTGTTATAAGCCGCTAGCTGCTTATTGCTGTTATAAATATGCTCAGCCGTCGGATCGGTTGATGACTCTTTCAACGGGCAGAACCCGCAAACCCTCGTTTTCGGTATTCCATACAACCAGCGCTTTACTATCGCTGATGAGTGGTATCGGGTAATCGTTTGCACCAGCAGACAACATCAGGCGCCACGGCTCACTCCAGGTTTCGCCACCGTCATTTGAAAACATCATCTTTGCGGAATACACGTTTCCGTCAAATTCACGCCAGGTGAGGATGACAGTTTCACCATGTGCCACCACTGCAGCATGGTTGGGTTGCGCATCTATGTCACCCAGTGCCATGGGTTCTGATTCCTGATTGCCACTGATTCGTTTATAGAACTGCCCCTGTGCAGCAGTGCCACTGGTGAACCAGGTCAGATGCAATTGTCCCTTGCCATCTGTCGCAAGACTGCCACCGTTGTGTGGGCAAGCATCGATCTGCCACTCGTCGCGAGTGACTCTTCTGACACCTTCTTCCACTTTATCCAGGCGAGCTACGGCAAAATCACGGGTATTGATGCCGAAAATATTCCGCAGCAGCACGACCGGCCCTTCGTCGGTCCAGGTAAGCGCAGTCCGGCAGCATTCACAGGTATGTTGGTGAATTTGCCGGTTTGGCTCGAAGTGTGCGCCATTGTCGAACGACTGACTGCTGTAGAGTGAGACACCCTTGAACTCCTCACCTTTTTCTCTCGCTGCATCGCGATCTCTTGCATCCAGCCAGGCCACCACCACCCTTCCTTTTCCGCCGATTGCCAGGGAATCGAAGCGATGACTGGTTATACGACCATCATCATTCAGGACGATCGGCTCCGAAAATGTCTGACCTGAATCAGTCGAACGCGAGAACTTTATATTCCCGGCATATTTTTCCGCCAGCAGCTCCGTCCAGGTGACCAGTACGGTGCCATCATGTGCCACCTGGATCTTGGGGCGATTTTCATCATCGTTGCCTATGTTTTCCGGCACAGGGTTGATTGTCGCGAGCTCGAAAAAATGCTTTCCGTCATTTTCCGATCGAAAAATCAGCAAATGCTGATTGACCACTCTCGCTAGCCACAACCGCCCTTCCTGATCCAGTGTTACTCCCACTGCAAACGCAGTCCTGGGTGATTTTGAGGCCTGCATGACAGATGGCTGCTGAGTTGGGCCACCGGTATTCGGCCCGGCTGCAATTGCAACCACGGAAGCAAGTGTAAAAAAGAATCCGGCCAGCACAGGGAGAGAAAACATCGACTTCTTCATGGTTCATGCAAAAATTCGGAGAATAACCGATTCAAAAAAGGATGAAAATGCGACAAATTGTCGCATCCCGATGTGCAACGGAAGTCCTGCATGATTCATGCGGAACCGGCTGCAATACACAACACGATTGATTTCATTAATGATAATTGTTATCATTAATAATGTATTTGAGCTGTTTTATCTGATCCGGACTGATATTTTCACCACAAGGAGATACCGTATGCATGCACCTGCCATTCTGCGACAGCCGGGAATCAATGCTTTATCACCAGAAGATAGATCACCCGAGGTCATGGTAATTGATTCCCCTTCTCCTCCGGTGAAGCGTTCAAAAATCTGGGAGTTGAGCAGAACCTATCACTGCCCCGTCGTCGGTCTTTGTCTGCCCGCCCCGGATCTCGAACGTTCTGCCAGACGCTTTCATTTCAAGGCTACAGTAAACAATGCGCATGATCTGCATGTTGAAGCAGTCTGCCGTGTAACCTCCAGAAACGCTGTATCAGAAACGATTCACAAACATCTGGACAGACTGTACGAAAGCCACATCAAGCAGTTCGACACCGCCAAAACCGACAGCGAGGTGCTGGCACTGTGGGAAACCTGTTTCACCAGCGGAAAAATAGCCGGCCCGCTATGGGCAGCGCTCACCCACAAGCGCATCAGCTCTGAAAGCAGAGAACAGATCCATGACAAGGTCCACATGCACATGCATGAAGCAGTTGCCGAGCTGTCAGCTACACAATACCGGGTACACCAGACGGAGCAAATGCTGAAGGAATTAACCGGGCAACTGGAACAAATCAGGGAGAAACACATACAGACCGAGTCACGCCTGCGCCAGCAATTGCAACAGGCTGCTGCTGAAATCAAGCAGTTGCAGCAATCTCGTCGCGAAAGCGAGACCTCTCGTCAACGGCTGGAAACACTGGAATCGGGTCAGGCCATACTGCAAATGGGCCAGCGCCTGATGCGACTGACGGTAGAAAACGAGCAACTGCAGATCAAAGCGGCACAAGCCGACGATCTCAAGCAATCACTTAAAAATGCCTGCCACAACCTGACCGAGCTCTATCACGAACGCGATACGCTTCGTGCCGAGCGGGATACATTGGAGAATCTGCTGCTGGCTCTCAATTCCGGCAACACCGCGGATACAGAAACGGTAGATACTACCGAAACAAAAGCTGCTTCTTACGAGTGCATTCTGTGTGTAGGCGGTCGATCCACACTGCTGCCGCAGTATCGCACACTCGCCAGACAGCTCGGCCTCAAGTTATCACACCACGACGGCGGCCAGGAAGATGCACTTTCGCGCTTGCCGGAAATGATATATGGCGCTGCAGCAGTTATCTGCCCGATTGATTACGTCAGTCACGCCGCTTACTATCAGGTCAAAAGACTTTGCCGGCTGGGGCATAAACCCTGCCTGCTGTTCAAAGGCACAGGTGTTTCCAGCTTTGCAGCCGCTCTGACAAAAATCACATCAGGCCAGGCCAGTATCAACAGTTCTCCCGCCAACACAGTTGAAACCACGACATAACGCTACGGCACAATCTGCCTGTATAACGATCAGATCTCATTCACAACACGTTTTACGATTCACAACCCGGAGAAAATATGCTTTTCTGGATTAAAACAATCCAAACCGCTGCATGGTTTTATGTATTGATGTTCACTCTGCTGAATGCAGGATCGGTGCACGCAGCTGAACCGAAACCAGCCGATCAGACTGGTTTTCTGGTCGTTGCAGCTGATCGGGGATTTGTCGGCAATGAAGAAATCCGTGATGCTTTTGCATCGTTCTCAACCAATCACCCAGCTGCACTGGTCTTTGTTACTGATGAACGTACCCGGCAAACGCTGCAATCCGGTCTCGCCAGCCTGCGTCAGCAGAATATCAACCGGATCGTCGTACTGCCATTATTCATTTCTGCTGCAGAACCACGTTACCAGCTCGTTCGTACACTGATCACAGAAGAAAATCAGACGATACCGGTAACTTTCACGAAACCTTACGGAGAAAGCTATTTCGCTGTCGAGGCACTCGCCACCCGCCTGCGCAGCATGCAGCACACCGCTCAGCAACGTCTGCTGGTAGTGGGTTACGGGGCACAGAATGACACTCACCGACGGGCAATGTATGACGACTGGATGCGTATCGTCAAACAGGCATCGCAGGGAATCAGTTTTCGTTCGGTCAACTCTCTGATCCTTCTGGAAGCACAAAAAGACGAAGAACCGGAAAGTTATTTCAATAAGTCGAAACAGCAGCTTGCCACTGCACTGACAGCTTTGGGTCCGGTCGCCAAAAACAGTAAAAATCAGGTGATTGCGTTTGCGTTCGGACCCAAATACGACAGCATGATGTCACTCGAATCACGGCTGAAACGGCTGTTACCTGAAAATGCAGTACTCAATCAATTCGAAATCGAACCGCAACAGCTGGCCATGTGGATGGAACGTCAAGCCAACCGCAATCTGCCTCTGGCTGAAGAGGATATCGGTGTCATCCTGTTTGCCCATGGTTCTGACTTTCACTGGAATGAAAACCTGCGCGTGGCGGTAGCACCATTGATGAATCGCTACAAAATCGAATTTGCCTTTTCCATGGCAGATCCATACACGATCGAACGTGCCCTGCACAAACTGGAACAGCGTGGCGCAAAGGTGGCCATCGTTGTCAGTGCCTTTGCCAGCCGCAGCTCCTATCGCAATGAAATCGGTTACCTGGCCGGTCTGGATATCGAAAATCAGGACGATTACACCCATCATGACAATAACAGCGGGCACGGCGGCCATGGGCATGGGGGACACGCACAATCCAGTACACCGGTTCCCAGAATCCTGACATCTCTGCCAGTTACCTGGACAGGCGGTTACGAAGACAACCCCCTGTTTGCCAGCGCATTGTTCGATCGCGTACTGGCACTCTCCAAAGATCCGTCCAGAGAAACAGTGATTCTGACCGCACACGGCACTCAGGACGACCGGAAGAATGATGAGTGGCTGGAGAAACTCAACAGCATTGCCAATCAGATGCAGAATCAGGGAGGCCAGAAATTCAAGGCATTCAAGGTTGCCACCTGGCGTGAGGACTGGCCGGACAAACGGGCACCCTGGGTCAAAAAAGTAAGAGCCATGGTCACTGAAGCAAGCAAGCAGGGTGACAGGGTGATCGTCATCCCTGCCCGTACCACTGCCGTCGGGCCGGAAAAACGATTCCTTTCCGGATTGGAATTCGAATTGGGCGAGGGTTTTGCCCCTCACCCCTTATTTACTCAATGGGTAGATGAACAGATTCACCAGGGGCTCAAACTGCACGAAGATGCACTTGCCCGTTAAGTACTCGTAATGCTTATTACCTGCATTACCTGAAATCCAATAAAACACAGATCAATTGAAGATCTGTTCTAACCAGCCAGCCAACGTTGAGCCAGCCAGCCGAGAATAATTTATTTTCTGGGGGAATGTTATGTTTTCACGGTTCAAACGTTGTCCGGCTGGCTGGAAGGTTTATCTTGCCACCACTGTCACTTTTTCACTGTTTATCCATCCCGCTCGTGCAGAAACTGCATCGGCCGATACTGAACCTGCCGGTAAACTCATTGCCGCCACCAATCTGCAGGAAGTCACTATTACCGCTACCCGTACCAGTCGCAAGGTCAGTGACATACCGGAGTCAGTCAGTGTAGTCGATACTGAACAGATACGAACCCGTCAGGCTGCGGATATAGGAGACGTAATGCGCTATCTGCCTAATGTGGAACTGGGTGGTGGGCCGCGTAATCTCGGCCTGAGTCCTGTCATACGCGGCATGGGAGATGAACGCATCCTGTTCCTGCTGGATGGCGCCAGACAGGATTTCAATCGAGGACACAACGCCCGTATCTTCACCGATCCGAGCCTGCTCAAGCGGGTGGATGTCATGCGCGGCCCGGCTTCAACGGTATGGGGGAGTGGTGCTCTCGGGGGTGTTATCTCCTTCACCACATTGGATGCAACTGACCTGCTGCGCCCCGGGGAACGCTCCGGAATCAAAGTCAGGGGGGGATTCCAGAGTATGAATGAACAATATATTCCCGGAGTCAGCGTTTACGGTCTGGCTGGGGAAGAGTTCGACTATCTGCTGGATTTTTCTTACCGCAATGCAGCCGATGATATCCGCCACGGTGACGGTTCCAAACTGCAAAACTCCCAGTTTCAATCCTATGCCGGCCTGGCCAAATTCAACTGGACACCGGGTCATCACCAGTTCATGTTTTCCACTCAAACATTTGACCAGGCCGGGAAAGTGCCTACCAACTCACAAACGGCTTCCACCCCGGATACTCTGGTAGACCGGGATACTGAGCAACGCAATTACACATTGCGTTACCGCTATGAAAACCCTGACAACTCCTGGTTGAACCCGGAAATGCTGGTTTATCACAACACGACTCACAGCCTTGAGAAACGGCTATTTGATCAGAGACGTGACAAAACCGATTTTTCCACCACAGGTATCAACGTACGCAACAGCTCACGTCTCGACCTGAGCAGCTTCGCCACCCAATTGATTACCTACGGGGTCGATTATTTTCACAATGAAGCCAAGGGAAGACGTAACGGTGCCATACGACCGGAATTCCCCCGAGGCAACGCAGATGTAGTAGGTGTATTCCTGCAGGATGAAATTACGCTGTGGGATCGATTGTCGCTGATTCCCGGCGTACGCTGGGACTATTTCCGCAGTGAAGCCGAAGGCATGGCTGCCAGCGCTAATAAAAATGACCGTGTCAACTTCAAGATCGGCGGATTATTCAAGGTTACCGAGTGGTTTTCACTCATCGGTAATTATAGCGAAGCATTCCGCGCCCCGACATTGAGTGAACTGTTTACCACTGGTACCCACTTCACTTGCGGACCGGGTTGCGCCAATCTGTTCGTACCCAACCCTAATCTCAAACCGGAAACAGCATTCAACAAAGAAGTAGGCGCACGCATACAAAAATCGAATCTACTGTATGAGAATGATCGTCTGGCTATCCGGGGAGCCTATTTTCATAACAAGGTCAAAGATTTCGTCGATCTGATGGTCGACTTTGTTTTCTTCCCGGTTCCCGGCAATCCCGGCAGAGGAGGTGTCACAACCAGTGGCAATGTGCAGGATGCCGTACTGGAAGGATTCGAAATAGAGGCCAACTATGCGGCCAAATACGGCTATACCGGCTTCTCCTATTCCCAGACACGCGGCTACAACCGGACAGATGGAGGCGTATTGTCCAATGTCCAGCCGGATAAGTGGATTGTAATGGCCGGTCTCAACTGGCCGACCTACGATCTTTCCCTTGGCTGGCGCAGCAGCATCGTCGAAGCACAGAATCGTGTGCCGATCGGTGGAACACCTACGCCTGGCTATACGCTGCATGACGTGACACTGACCTGGCTGCCGCAGAATGGCTCACTCAAAGGGGTTCGGTTGGATTTCGGCATCGATAATCTGACCGATAAGGATTACCGGCGCCATCTCAATGTGCTGAGAGATCCGGGGCGCAACTACAAACTGGCCGTGTCTTATCAGTTTTAAATCCGTAACTGAACCACTATATCACCAGCTAACTCAGGATACTTTGCTCGCGGTTTGCGGCTTAAATCTTACTTAGTAGGGATGCCTCTAAAAATCTGATCATGTGGGACGAAGCAATCCAGAATATTTAACAACTGTTCCGGATTGCTTCGTCTTTGCAGGCTCATTACAGATTTGTGTTGTGAGACTGCAAAGATATCCGGCTTTTACTCAATCGTAACTATACTGATCACGCTACCCGGATATATCAGATCAGATTTACCGGCGACGTAGCCACCACATAGCCAGGCCACCCAACACGATCAACAGTGAGCTGTCAGGCTCGGGAACACTGCTACTCTGAGGACCGTTAATAGGGATAGTAATAGGAGGGGGAGTAACCAGAACTGTACAACTGTAGTAGAAGTTCGGCCCGGGAGAAGAGCAGAAATCGTCGGAATCAGCATTAGCAACTCCAGAGAGAGAAAGCAGTACTGCTACAAACATAATTTGTAGTAGTTCATATTTGATCTGACAGCAGGTCTTGCCAAGAGGTGGGATTACCCGGTTTGATAGAGGTGCGAATCTTTATCAACCGAACGCGAAAGCGTAAAGGAGTAATCCCATGAGCAGTGTTCATCATAAAATCATTAAACACAAGATTGGCTTGCTTAATCTGGCAGCTGAGCTTGGCAATGTATCCCGTGCCTGTAAGGTGATGGGTTTTTCTCGCGATACTTTCTATCGCTATCAGGCAGCTGTGGAAACAGGATGTGTTGAAGCTCTGATAGATGCAAACCGACGTAAGCCCAATATCAAGAACCGTGTAGAAGAAGCGACGGAAGCAGCGATCCTGGCCTTTGCTCTGGAGCAACCGGCTTTTGGTCAGGTTCGTGTTTCCAACGGACTG
>Ga0206106_100497_pt1 | contig 26895 bp, 24 predicted proteins | sample 1B1ome_FD_148677 | JGI IMG/M metagenome (GOLD analysis project Ga0206106, IMG submission 148677) | Enriched microbial communities from leaf-cutter ant dump, University of Wisconsin, Madison, United States - 1B110A | ecosystem: Environmental > Terrestrial > Nest > Insects nest > Nest dump | place... | reverse complement strand
CCCGAGGCATATTCGAAATCACCGTTGGCCATCAAATTGGTGTATTCGGCATACCTCACTTCGATGTTATCCGCATAGATGATGCCGCCGCCGTTGTTCTCCGTCGCGACAAGCCAGACGTGCAACTCGGCCTTCACTGCCCCCTGCGGAATTGTACCGAATTTCTCCAAATGAATGTATCCTGCAGTCGTTTTCTTATGGTTGATCTTGTGGTCTGCGAGGTACTGGTTGTTCGCGTCGCGGAACGTAATCTGCAATTCCACCATCGCATCCTGGATCTGCTCGATATTGACGTCCCCAGACAACCGGTACTGCCGGCCTCCTTCTACTGTAAACTCCTGCATCGCTTGCGCATTGCTCCAGGCCACAAGGCCAGATGCTTCAATCTTTAACGCCCGATCGCCGCTCTGTGCCGGACTGTCGACTGTCGTTACTTGGCCTGTCCCTGAACTATCAACTGTGGTTCGCCAACCCGGCATAACCGTGCCGTCCGAATACTCGAATCCGCCATTAGCTACCAAATTGCCATCCGTACCATACTCAAAGCGCATGTTGTCCGTGTAGATGGTGCCGCCGGAGTTCTGTTGCAGGCCAATGATCCGTACCTGGGGTTCCGCGCGGACGGCTCCTTGTGGAATAGTCCCCTTCTGCTCCACCGTGATATAGCCGCTGATCGTCTGGTGAATATCCGTTGTTTGCTGGTCCAGGAGTACCCAATTGGCATCATGAAACAGTACCGCCACCTGCACGAATGCATCCGCTAGCGTTGAAACATCTACTTGCCCGGTTAAGGTATAATTCTGCCCGCCTTCCACTTCCACGCCTTGGCGAATATGCGCGCTCTGCCAAGCTTGCAGACCTGCTGCCTCAATCTTCATCGCCTTGCTGCCGCTGCTCACAGGTGAGTCCACAACCCCGATGCTGCCACTGCCGTCGTTGTGGGTTTGCCAGTCGATGGCTTCACTACCCGAGGCATATTCGAAATCACCGTTGGCCATCAAATTGGTGTATTCGGCATACCTCACTTCGATGTTATCCGCATAGATGATGCCGCCGCCGTTGTTCTCCGTCGCGACAAGCCAGACGTGCAACTCGGCCTTCACTGCCCCCTGCGGAATTGTACCGAATTTCTCCAAATGAATGTATCCTGCAGTCGTTTTCTTATGGTTGATCTTGTGGTCTGCGAGGTACTGGTTGTTCGCGTCGCGGAACGTAATCTGCAATTCCACCATCGCATCCTGGATCTGCTCGATATTGACGTCCCCAGACAACCGGTACTGCCGGCCTCCTTCTACTGTAAACTCCTGCATCGCTTGCGCATTGCTCCAGGCCACAAGGCCAGATGCTTCAATCTTTAACGCCCGATCGCCGCTCTGTGCCGGACTGTCGACTGTCGTTACTTGGCCTGTCCCTGAACTATCAACTGTGGTTCGCCAACCCGGCATAACCGTGCCGTCCGAATACTCGAATCCGCTATTAGCTACCAAATTGCCATCCGTACCGTACTCAAAGCGCATGTTGTCCGCGTAGATAGTGCCACCGGAGTTCTGCTGCAAGCCAATGATCCGTACCTGGGGTTCCGCACGGACGGCTCCTTGAGGAATAGTCCCCTTCTGCTCCACCGTGATATAGCCACTGGTCGTCTGGTGTATATCCGTCGTCTGCTGGCCCAGGAGTACCCAGTTAGCATCGTAGAATTGCGCCGCCACCTGCACGAATGCATCCGCTAGCGTTGAAACATCTACTTGCCCGGTTAAGGTATAATTCTGCCCGCCTTCCACTTCCACGCCTTGGCGAATATGCGCGCTCTGCCAAGCTTGCAGGCCTGCCACCTCAATCTTCATCGCCTTGCTGCCGCTGCTCACCGGCGAGTTCACAACGCCAATACTGCCGTTGCCGTCATTGTGGGTTTGCCAGCCGATGGCTTCGCTGCTCGAGGCGTTCTCGAAATCACCGTTAGTTAACAAGATGAGATCGTTCGTATACGCCAATTTCACATCATCTACATATACCGTTCCCGAACCGTCGGCCTCATTCGCAACAAGTGAAATCATAACATGCGCATACTTCGCATGAGCGGGAATGACTTTGTTCTGCTCCAGCGTGACATAACCTTCCGTATCGCTGTTCAAGACCGCCCAGTAATTTGTAATCAATTGATCATTCTCATCCGTAAATCTAATGCTGATTTCCGGATACGCACGAATCAAGCCTTCCGCATGAATTTGTCCCGACAGACGGTAATTCGTCCCTTCAACGATCTCCACACGTTGTGACAAATAGGCTCTGCCCCACTGTGTCAATCCGTTGGCCGTCATTTTTACTGCTTTGTATCCGCCGTTCACCGGAGAAGTCACACTGTCAATGCTTCCCGATGCCGCGCTATCGATCTCTATATTCCAATTATCAATTTGGCCTGCATGTACTTGTTCAAATCCGGGATTGGAAAGCAGGTTCCCCGGATCTGGCTCATAAGTTGTCCCTTCCGTCGTTACGGCAAGGGCCGCGCTATCCAAAGACACGTTACCGGCGGCATTCTTAGACCTTACCGTGAACGAGTAAGCCATATCAGGCTCAAGTTCTGACAATTGATACACGGTGTCGCCGGCAGTGCTGCCTATCAAGATCGAGCTTTCGAAAATGTCATAGCCCGTGATGACGCCGCTATTTGCTGACGCCGTCCACGCAAGGTTTATGGTGGAATCCGTGATATTCGTCGCTATCAACTGAGTGGGCGCGGATAGATACGTCAATACTGTAAGAATCTCGCTCGCTTCTGACAAGTTGCCAACGACGTCCCTTGCTTTTACCGTCAATTGATAGGCTGTATCGGGGTCCAATCCTTCCAGCTCTATCGTGGGAGTCTGGCCTTCAGTGCTGCCCGCCAAGACTCCAAAGGAATAGATCTCATACCCCGCAACAGCAGCATTGTCTTCCGAAGGACTCCACGCCAGTTGCACGGAGTTATCTGTTTTGGAAACAACATTGAGTTGCGTCGGAACTGTCGGCGGCAAATTGAATTGTTCGAAGACCGGGATCGGAATACTTGAATCTTGCAATGTGCCATCCCCAAGCTGCCCGAATGAATTAGCTCCCGTTGCCCATACCGTGCCATCTTTGCCCATAAGTAAACTATGATTCCCCGCTCTACCGACATTTGCGATGAAGCCGAGTCCGGCAATGACGGATGGAGCCGACTGGTTTGCTGTCGAGCCATTCCCGAGCTGTCCTGCGTCATTATATCCCCATGACTGCACTTGACCATCGATCGACAAAGCCGTGCTATGATTGGCACCTGCCGCAATATCGATGACATTGGCAAGAGCCGCTTTGATCGGTGTCGGTCGATCTGTTGTCGTGCCGTCGCCTAATTGTCCGTATGTATTATCACCGAATGCCCACACCGTACCATCACTTTTCAATGCCAGACTATGAGCGCTCCCCGCTGAAATCCATTGGACGGAACCCAAGGCGGCAAGCGCGGCGGGAACAAGTTTGTTCGTATGCGTACCGTCTCCCAATTGGCCGTCGGCATTTAATCCCCAGGACCAAAGCATGCCTTTCTCAGTAATAGCTAGCGCATGGTTGGAACCGGCAGACACAGCAACTACCGATTCAATTTGCACTTTGACAGGAGATTTGCGGTTAGTCGTCGTGTTGTCCCCGAGTTGGCCGCTGTCGTTGCGTCCGAAAGCCCATAAACTTCCATCGTTTTTGAGCGCCATGCTGAACTCTGCTCCCGCCGTGATCGCCACAACCGATGTCAGGCCGGGAACTTGCACAGGGGCTGTTCGATTCAAGGTGGTGCCGTCGCCTAATTGTCCGTATGTATTGCTGCCGAAAGCCCAAACCGTTCCGTCGCTCTTGAGCACGATACTATGGCTGGAGCCTGCTTCAACCGCCACAATGGAAGACAATCCAGCAATTTGAAGCGGCTTGCTTCTGTCAACCGTCGTGCTATCCCCCAGTTGTCCGGAATCATTCCTTCCCCATGCCCAGACAGTCCGGTCGTCTCGTAACACCAGTGTATGCGCAAGTCCTCCCGCGAAAACAGAGTCATTTAACGTCACTTTATGTAACAAGTTTCCGTTCTGATCATACTGCAGTTGGGTACGCTGCTTGATGCCATCATGATGCAAAATGGAAATTAACCGATTGGAACGATCATATACATATTCATATTTCGCCGCACCAGATGCAGGTACAACTTGAACAAACGTTCCAAACAGCAATGTCAGGATAATTGCAACATGCCATAACCGCTTCAAGCGCTTCCCCACCATTTCGATTATATTTTGAATATCTACCAAACCTCTTCCATATTAAAGAATATCTTACCATCCCAGGATCATTCCTGTATAGACCTGCTTTTACAAAATTATGTTTAAATTCCTTGTAAAAATTTTAAATATTTTGCTTATTCCTAAATATTATTGGCATATGAGGGAGTTAGGGGATAGTAATACTAGTTGATTGGGATGGGAAACCCGAAACGTTCACAACAAGCCCTCTCTTCGCTTGCAATAAGAAAAACAGCCAAGTCTAGGCAGACCCGCTGTTTAAAATAATAACTTATTATATTTATATTCTGGTTTCTAGCATTACATCCCGCCCCGCTGATTGCGCCCCCCGACGTGCAGCACTTCCACGAACGGCCGCAGACGGTCCATCAGCCGCCGGCCTTTGTGCATTTCCTCGCCTTCCTTGTGCGTGAAGCTGAAATGCCGTTCCAGCGCGTCCAGATCGTGATTGGATGTATAGAACGTGGGCTTGCGGTTCATCCGGTAGTTCAGGATTGCGCCGAGTACGTGGTCGCGCACCCACGGGCTCAGGTTCTCTGCGCCTATATCGTCGAATACGAGCAGGTCCGCTTCCTTCATCAACGCGATCGTATCCTTGAGCTTCTGCGGCTCCAGCATGAGCGCTTTGGCGTCTTCGACGAATTCGGGCATATAGACGATAACGCCGGAGTAGCCTTCCTTCGCCAGCTTCTGCAGCAGATACCCGGCCAGATACGTTTTGCCGGTTCCGAAGTCGCCCATCAAATAGAGGCCGGTCTTCTGCAGCCCCTCCTGCTTCGTGCGTTCCACATAATCCAACAGACCGTCTACCGCAAGGGACCGATCCTCATCCAGATTCAGCATTTCCGTCTCGTCATAGGACTGGCCAAATATCGATTCGTCTGCAAACAGACAGGTGATGCGCCGCCGAAATTGCACGAGCTGCTCGTGCTGCTGCCACAGCGAACAGGGCTTCTTCTGATCGATAATCTGCCAGCGTCCGCCGACTTCCATGCAGGTTAAGCCCGTGGAATGTCCTTGCATATCGTTCGGACACCGGTCGAGACCGGGACAGCTCCGGCAATTGCGAGTTTCCACTGTCATCTGGTACAGCCGATTCATATTGAGTCTGAGATCGGCATCATTCAATTGCGGATGGCGGGCGCGGAACTCCTGTACGAGCGGGTCGCTCAGCACCTGCTCCGCTATTCGGGCTGCGTCGCCCGCCCGACCCGGCGACGACCAGCCGCGCAAGGCATCCTTCAGCGATTCCATCGTTCATCCCCTCCAACCCGCCATTTCGCGCGTGTTTCGATCATGTTTCCCCTTTTAACTTCCTGGCTCTGGCCAGCATCTTCTCTCGCTGTTCCGGCGTAATCTCCTTGCCCGGTCCCTGATCCTTCACGACAGGCATCTCAGGCTTTCGCCGCTGCTGTTGCTGCGATCTGGAGCGGGACTGCGCGGAAGCTTCCGTTCCTTTATTCCGCTTCTCCAGCGTTTCGTTGAGCTTCACCTGCTCCCGCACATAGGCGACCGCGCGCGCGTAGGTGTCGATTCCTTTGGCCAGCATGTTCGAAGCAATCGAATCGATGAAGGCGTGCGTCAGCCGCTGGGCGTGTTTCATGCCGAAAATATAATGAATCAGCACGTTGATGACCGGCTCGGGCAGCTTGTAGTTCAAGTCGATCCGCTCGAAGATCCGGACGAACGAATCCGGCACCGCCCCGGGAAAGTAGCGTTCGAGCATCCGGGTATACGGTTCTTGCCGCAATAACGAGCGATATTGTTCGGGCGTCAGCGCATGGACGAACCGTTCGGGCACGTCCAGCAGAGGCAGCGATTCGTTCTCGTTCCGATCATGGGCCAATGCCGCTTCTTCATCCATTTCGCCGCTTCGCTTGTCCCCCCGCGCCAGGAAGCGTTCCCGCTCCTCGTCACGCTTGCGGTCTTGACGATACGCCGAGTGGGCGCGCCGGTTCAGCAGCTCCCATTGCAACGTACCGTCGGCTGCGAACGCCTCGTCTTCGTCGAGCAAGCGGCAAATGTCGGGCACGTCCAAATCATACTTGTAGGACAGGTAATTGATCTGACTCATCGATTCCGGCGCTCTTCCCAGCTTCTCCACGAGCGGCCGGTTTTTGGCCCCTCTCGGGAACCGCAGCAGCATATCGGCATGGCGAATGCGCTCCTCCACGGGCGCCGCCTCACGGGCGGGCGCCGTCTCCATCCAGCCCGCTTCCAAGTCGGGATCGATCGGCCCGGCGCCGATTCGAAACAGCTCGTAGAACGGCATCGTGATCTCTTCGCGGGATAAAAATCGCTGCAATTCCGCGGGCTGCGCAGGCGCCAGCCGCGATCGCAGCGCCAGCACTTCCGGCTTGCCCAGCTTATCCCGCAACAGCAAGGTCAAGTGAACATTCGCGAAAAACTCGGAGGCGCCCAGCGGCCGCTGCAGCGCGTATTCGTACAAAGTCTCTTCCGTCGCCGGATTGAGGTTTCTGTAAACTTGCATGAGGCCGACGGCCTCCAGACGGGAGGCTTCCTGCGCCAGCGACCGGCGTCCCGCGGCGTTGGGTTCCAGACCAAGTCCGAGAAACAAGGACCGCTGCGCATCGGGCATACCGTACCCGATCTCGTCTTCTCCAATCCGATGATAGAGATCGTAATAGAGGCCGACGGCAAATGCCCCTATCATCGGCTGGTAGAGCGTAGACAGGATTTTGCGATCCGTCGCGCCTAATGAAAAGTCTCGGTGGGATACGAAACGATGATTCTCCGTAAATTCCAATAGATTCGACACACGCATCGCGGAATCGACACTCTTTTCCGTAAGAATGGTCTCTCTATTGTAGCATAAATCTCAATGGCTAGCTTGGCTGATTCTCTCTGCGATTGCTGTGGAATACCCAATATCGGCTGCCCAAATAATTCACGATCGTGGCGAAGAAGACCGACACGACCTTTGCCGCAATCGGAGACCACCCCAGACCTTGGTGCAGCCCGATCAACACAGCGGTAGCGGCCAGGAAGGAAGCGCCGTTCACGGCAGCGAACCGCAGCGCTTCCCGCCAATGGCTGCCGCTGCCGGCGGCGCGGAACGTCCAGCGGCGGTTCAGCCAGAAGCTGTTCGCGACGCCGCCCGCGTATGATACGATCTGCGCCAGCCAGGCCGGAACGCCGAGCGCATACACAAGCAGCACAAAAATAGCGAAATCCACGCCGGTATTGACGACACCGACCAGCGCGAATTTCACCATCCTGATTCGTTCTTTCCCCAGCATGATTCGTCCTCCCGGCGCTCCCGGCTCCTGCGTCAATCCGTCAGAACATCTTGTAGCCGCCCTGGCGAAGCTTGCGGATCGCCCAGCCGCTCACCAGCGCGCCTGCGACGCTCGACAGAATCGAGGGCAGCCAGACGGCTATGAAGGAGCCGAACGTCGTACTGGGCTCCCAGTAGTGCCAGACGCCGAGCGGAATGCCGATGACGACCCAGAGCCAGACCGGCAGCCAAGTCGTCTTGATCAACATATTCAATATGAATCCGATGCCGAACAGCAACACGAAGAACAGCAGGGCACCGACGATTTCCTGTAATATCTCGAGCACGCGCAAACAGCCTCCCAAACGGATCGATCTTATCTCACAGTTTACAAGATCGGTTTCCCGGGAGTCAAACGAACAGCCTGTGAACAGGTTGTGAAATTGTGGGCTGAGGCAGCATAACGGGGCGCTGTCGGCAGGCAGCGGACGGGCAATCGCCCGACGACTTTGGTACAATGGAAGCAAACAAGTCGAAGGCTGGGAGTGGAACCGATGAGTGAAGCGACACAAACATTGGACGGCTGGTACGCGCTGCACGATTTTCGCACGATCGATTGGCAGGCCTGGCAGGCGGCCACGCAGGCGGAACGCGATGCGGCCGCAGCCGAATTGCAGGCGATGATCGCGGATTGGGAAGCCGTGGAGGAACGCAAGGAAGGCAGTCTCGCGCTGTATGCGATCGTCGGCCAGAAAGCCGACCTGATGTTCATGCATCTGCGGGAAACGCTGGAGGAATTGAACGCGCTGGAAAATGCATTCAACCGCTCGGCCATCGCCCGCTTTATGCACAAAGCGTATTCTTATGTCAGCGTAGTGGAACTGAGCAGCTACATGGGCCAGCCCGGCGTCGATCCGATGCAGGTGCCGGAGATCGCCGCGCGGCTGAAGCCGATTCTGCCCAAATCAAGCCATATATGCTTCTACCCGATGAACAAGCGCCGCATGCTGCAGGACAACTGGTACATGCTGCCGATGGACGAGCGCAAGGCAATGATGCGCAGTCACAGCATGATCGGACGCAGCTATGCGGGCAAGGTGAAGCAAATCATTACGGGATCGATCGGGTTCGACGATTGGGAATGGGGCGTCACCTTGTTCGCCGAAGATGCCCTGCAGTTCAAGAAGCTCGTCTACGAGATGCGCTTCGATGAAGTCAGCGCGCGCTACGGCGAATTCGGGCCGTTCTATGTCGGCAACCGGTTGACACGGGATGCGCTCGGAGATCTGCTGCGCCCCTAACGGCCGCAGTTGGGTGGAGTTGCGATAAATGGGGCTGTCCCGATTAGCGCTTTGGCTAACCGGGACAGCCCCATTCTTCTACCTAATCTTCGTCTTCCGCCTCGATCGCCCGCATCTTGGCTTCCCATTCCGCACGGCGCTGCTCTTCCAGAAACTGCTGCGACATCCGGTCGCGCGCCCGGCTCTTCTCCTTGAGCCGTTCGATCGCCGGGACGATCAGCAGGTCCACCTCCGCTTGCACGATGGCGGATAACTCGTAGCGTTGCTGCGATTCCAGATAGGAGCCTACTTCCATCAGCGCGTTGTAACGGTCCAATTCCTCTCGGGTCAACAGGCCCCGCACTTGCACGCTGCAGTGTCTCATTACAGGAACTTGCCTTTGCGCAGCACGAGCGGGATGCCGCCGATGATGAACAGGTAGCGCAGGTCGATCGCTTTCTTCAGCCAGGCGGCCGTGCGGCCTCTGTACTTCTTGCCGAAGGCGATGCCGATCGCTTCGCCCTTGCCCAGCGAAGCAACGGTTCCCTTAGGCTGGTACACGAACGGCTTGAGCGGCTGGTTGCGGATCGATGCGACCAGATTGTGCGCGCAGTTGATGCCGGCTTGCATCGCGATCTGGGCGGTCGGCGGATAAGGACGGCCGCCGTCCGGATTGAAGACAAGCGAGTTGTCGCCCAGGATGTACACATTCTCGTGTCCGGGCGCGCGCATGAACTCGTCGACCTTGACGCGGCCGCGCATCGTCTCGAACCCGGCTTCGTCGATCAGCCGGTTGCCGCGGATACCGCCGGTCCAGATGACCGTCTGCGACTTGATCTCTTCCCCTTCGCCGACGATGACGCCGCCGGCCGTGCATTCCTTGATCGCGGTGCCGATCTTGAACGTGACGCCTTTCTTCTGCAGCACTTCCATCGCGTACTCCACAAGCTCCGGATCGAATCCGGGCAAAGCGGTCGGCGCGGCTTCGATATTGTAGATCTTGACAAGCCCTGGATCGACGTCGAATTGCTTGCACAATTCCGGAATGCGGTCGGACAGCTCGCCGACGAACTCGATGCCCGTGAAGCCGGCCCCGCCCACGACGAACGTAAGATAATCCGTACGATGCGGCTCGCGCTTGAACTTCGCGAATTGATATTCGATGTGCTCCCTGATCAGGCGCACGGAGTTGATGCTGCGAATGTTGAACGCATGCTCGACCATGCCGGGAATGCCGAACGTTTCCGGTTCGCCGCCGAGGCCGATGACCAAATAATCGTAAGAGAGCGTTCCGTCCTCCAGAATAACCTTGCGGTCTTGCGGGCGAATCTGCACGACGGTCGATTTGACGAAGTCGATCTTGAACTCGTCGATCAGCTTCGAGATGTTCACCCGTGCGTTCTCCGGATTGTCCGTGCCCGCGGCCGGCATATGCAGATGCGTCGTGATGTAATGATAATCGTGCTTGTTCACGAGCGTGACGTCGGCTTCGTTATAATTCAATTCCTTCTGGAGCCGCAGGGATGTCAATACCCCGCCGTACCCTGCTCCCAGGATGACAATCTTCGGTATGCTGCTCATTGCAATCCCATCCAATCGTTGTTTGTTTTTGTCTGATGCGCGTACTTTGTGAAAAATTACACAATGCCTGTCGCCGACTTGATTCGATCAAGCCCATACAATGTGAATCATATCGACTTTTTCATGAATTTTCAAGGTCCATTATTACAATAATGTTTGGACATCTCCACAAAAATCACTTTCTTTGTCTCAGGCACAAGTCTATAATGAGGGAAATGCTTACGTACCGCAACTTTACGGAGGTGCACAAGGCTTGACTCAAACCCAACCATCCGCTGTCGATGTCGTCATCATCGGCGGAGGCCCGGCCGGCATGTTCGCGGCTTTCTACGCCGGCATGCGGCAGATGTCCGTTACGCTGATCGAAAGCATGCCTCAGCTCGGCGGGCAGCTCGCGGCATTGTATCCGGAGAAGCACATATACGACGTTGCCGGATTCCCGAAAATTACCGCTCAGGAGCTTGTCGACAACCTGCAGGAGCAAATGAAGCTTTTCGAGACGAATATCCGACTCGAGCAGAAGGTGCAGTCAGTCGTCAAGAAGGAAGAACGTTTGTTTGAAATTGTGACCGATGCGGACACATTCCATGCACGCGCCGTCATTATTGCGGCTGGAGTCGGCGCATTCGAGCCCCGCAAGCTGGAACTGCCGGAGGCGGCGAGATACGAGAAGGCGAATCTTCATTACTTCGTCGGGGATATGGAGAAGTTCCGGGGACGCCGCGTCATGATCAGCGGCGGCGGCGATTCCGCGGTGGACTGGGCGCTGATGCTGGAGCCGGTCGCCGCGTCCGTTACGCTTATCCACAGAAGGGACAAGTTCCGCGCGCACGAGCACAGCGTCGAATTGCTCCAGCAATCCAAAGTGCAGATCGTCACGCCAACGGAGATTACAGCATTGTACGGGGACGCCGCGATTGAACGCGTGACGCTGACGCATGTCAAATCGGGCGAAACGACGGAAGTCGCGGTTGACGATCTGATCGTCAATTTCGGATTCGTCAGCTCGCTCGGCCCGATCGCCGAATGGGGACTGGAAATCGACGGGGGCAGCATCATCGTGGATTCCCGCATGGAATCGAGCATCCCGGGCGTATTCGCCGCGGGAGACATCACGACGTATCCCGGCAAGCTGAAGCTGATCGCCGTCGGCTTCGGCGAGGCGCCTACCGCCGTCAATAACGCGAAGGTATATATCGACCCGGACGCCAAGCTGTCGCCCGGCCATAGCAGCAATATGAAGCTCTAGGCGCCGATAAGTCGCCTCTCATGCGAAATCCCGCCTCCTGCCCTCGCCAATGTTACATTGGCTGGCCAAGAGAGCGGGATTTTGTCTGTTCGCACACGATCGTCAATTCACACGCACGTCCGATCGCGTCAACCGGCGGCGCCCAATTTCCGATCCCAGCATCTGAATGAAATCACGGTCTAGTCCAAGACGCACGGCTTTGCGATAGGCGTCGAGCAACAATTCGTCCGAGAGCTGCGGCAGCATATCCTTCACCCTTCCCTCATATGATAGTGGTGTTGTGAAGGCATCATAGCATGGCAAGCATTGGTGGACAATATCCCCATTTATCCACAACCGTATGGGGATATCATGTGGGTAAACTGTTGAAACCTGTCGCAAAGCCCTGTCGTACGCTGGGGATAATGTGGATAAAGATATCCACAGCCCGCGGCAAACGGTTTTTCATAAAAAAGTTTCATGCCGTCCATCTCGTTGATTAAAGGAATTGATAGAAAATATTGTCATATTATTGCGATTAATGGGGTCGAGTATTGACTTCCAGCATCCAAATATGTCCGTTTCGGTCGATACCGTAGTCAAAGCCGAGTTGACCGATGCCGGGATAACGGCTTTCGAGCACGCTTGTAGACACTCTCGTCAAATGTCGCATGTTCGCTTTTTTCCCCGCTTCCTGGCCTGGCAGCGACAGCCGCAAGCCTTCCGCTGCGCTGAGCAGCCGCCCGCCCCGGCACAAGTTCGTCACGAACAAGCCGCGCCGCGCCACCCTGCCTACCATCGCTCGGATACGCCATCTGCCGCCCATTTTGACGTGTTTGACCCGGTAGTCGATCGGTCTGCCATTCACCGTAGCCAGATCGATGCCCTGCTGGATCAAGTACGACCTGCCTCGCCGAATCCGGTTGACGGCTCGCAGCAGCTGTCCGTAGGTCCGGAACGATTTTTTCCGGGTATTGTACGACCAATGATAGCGCCCATTGCTTCTGCTCACCTTCATGAGGCCCCAGCCGCCGGTGCCGCGAACCGGCTTCAGAACGATAAAATGGAATTGTCCCGCCATCGTCTTCAGCCTGGAGGGGCGATATAACCTCGAGGAGGGAATGTGCGCCGCGATCTCCGGGTGAACCCGCAACGCCCTCGTCTTCATCCACTTGCTGGCAAGCTGCCGCCCTTGTGCATAAGTACGCATAGCCGCAGGACTCCTTTCCCGGGGGGTATACCCCATCTTACTCGATCCTGCGGACAGGTTCTTGGATGGATGTCCTGCGTTTATGCGCCTATTTTGAGGGACCGATAGTCTCTCGAAACAAGTAAAAACGACTTCGTCGTCCCCTTCGGGACAAAGAATGTCGTTTTTATCGAAGACGATTCAGAAAAGGAGATCTCATTTTATACTTTCTGAATCGTCAAAGAAAACCCGCCGGGAATCGTCCCGACAGGTTCTGCCGCATGTCGATCATTTGTTATGCACTCGAAGCTTCAGCACTGCTCCGGATTCGGCTTGCCTGCGTCCGCCGCGGTGCGGAAGCTCGAGCCGCAGCCGCACGTGGCGACGGCGTTCGGGTTTTGGATCGTGAACCCTCCGCCCATGGCCGACTCTTTCCAATCGATCTCCACGCCGTACAAATACTTGGCGCTCTCTCCGTCCACCACAACAGTCAAGCCGCGGATGTCCAGCACCTTATCGTCACCGTGCCGCTCGTCGTCGAATCCCATGCCGTAAGAGAACCCGCTGCAGCCGCCTTCCTTGACTCCAATTCGCAGGAACAGCCCTTCGGACTCTTCGGCCGACAGCATCTCGTGAATTTTTTCGCTCGCCGTCTCGCTTATGTTTACCATGCGCTTCACACTCCCCGAGTGAGCGGCCTCGCGCCGCATCGTTGTATATGTAGTATACTTCACCCCGGGATTCCTCTCAATAGCCGCATATGCGTTTAAAGTGTGGCGGAGATCGGAACGACGCGCCGAATTTAAGCGCCTTCTTCCTCGTTCTTCCATTCTTCCTTCGGCTGCGGCGTCTGCCCGGCAACCGCCTTCAGCTCGATCTTGCAACGGAAGTGCCCGGCCTCGTTCTGGAGGAAATCGGACAGCCTCCGGAACACTTGCGCCAGCTCCGGCCCGCTGGTGTCCGTATCCAGCGTATAGCGGAACTGGTCGGCGGATACGCCGCGAACGCGTCCCTTGTCGACGCCTTCCGCCAGCTCGCGTTCCTGCAGCCGTTTCCATTCCTTCGACGGATCGAATCGATCCGATCTGCGGACGATGTGGTCATAAATATTTTGTTTCTTGAGCCACATATAATATTGAATAGGATTGGAGAGTCCCCAGGCCTGGGTCAAGTCTTTGATCGTATGGGCTTTTCTGTACTCTCGCAATTGATTGATTTTATCGGCCTCTTCCAACTTTTCCAATTCATCAAGCGACATCACTTCGTTCAATGGTCTACACCCTTCCTTTAGCGAATTCCTTTGTTCGATTTTTCCTACTTCATTAAGGTAACCAAATACTGTTTATAATTCAAGTTGATTCCCTAATTATCCATGAATTATACCTGTTGCGCCGCGAATTGATTGATAGTTGCCCGGGGGGTGGTACGGGTTTATAATAATGACAGAATAGGCTAGGAGGCTGTACTGTGACACTTGCCACGACGGATACTGCCCGCAGAATGGCGGAAATCGCCGATAAAGTCAGAAACGGCGCCAGATTGAGCTTCGATGACGGCGTATTTCTGTATCGTTCGGACGACTTGCTCACGATTGGACAATTGGCGAATGAAGTCAATCTGCGCAAGAACGGGAAGAAAGTTTATTTTATCGAGAATATGAGTTTGTATTTTACCAACGTCTGCGAGGCGCATTGCGCGTTCTGCAGCTTTCGCAAAGATCAGGGCGAAGAAGGCTCGTACACGCTTACGCCCGACGAGATGATCGCCTACGTCGACCAGCATATCCATCCTGGCGTTCGCGAGTTTCATATTGTCGGCGGCCATAACGTGCATGTCCCGTTCGACTATTACGTGGAATCGATTCGCGCCTTGAAGAAACGGTACCCGCACGTCACGATGAAGGCTTACACGGCAGCGGAAATCGACTTCTTCTCGCGCATCTCCGGCCTTTCCTACCGCCAGGTGCTTCAGACGTTGATCGAAGCCGGGCTGGAGTCGCTGACCGGCGGCGGAGCCGAAATCTTGTCCGAGCAATACCGGGAGAAGATGCATGTCGACAAAGCCAATATCGAACAGTACCTGGACGTGCATCGCCAGGCTCACCAGCTCGGATTGCGCACGCATACGACGATGTTGTACGGCTCGATCGAATCGATCGAGGAGCGGGTGCAGCATATGCTGCACATACGCAACCTGCAGGACGAGACGAACGGCTTCCTCGTCTTCATCCCGCTGTCGATGCAACCTAAGAGCCCGAATGCCGGCATCCGGCGGCGCAACTCCGCTTTCGAGGATCTGAAGGCGATCGCCATCAGCCGACTGATGCTGGACAACATCCCGCATATCAAGGCCTATTTCATCAATATCGGCACCCAGTTGACGCAGCTTGCGTTGACGATGGGCGCTTCCGACGCCCATGGCACGATCGTGCGCGAGCGTATCAGCCATGCCGCGGGTGCGCTCACCCCTACCGGCATTACCCGTGAGGACTTGATTTGGCTCATCAAGGGTGCCGGAAGAATCCCTGTGGAGCGGGATACGTTCTACAACGAAGTGAAAGTATACGAATAAGCCGCGGCCCCGCTGACGAAATCGTCGGCGGGGCTCTTGCGTATGGCGGCTCGGGACGTGCCATGTAAGCCGACTGTGCATGTGAGGCATACTATACCGACGATGAGCGAAAAAGGGGTTAGGCGCGTGAACAACGTTGTGGTGCTTGGCGGAGGATACGGCGGCGTGGCGGTCGTGCTCGAATTGCTCGAGAAAGGGCTACCGAAGGATACCCGCATTTATTTGATCGACCGCATGCCCTATCAAGGACTGAAAACCGAATATTACGCGCTGGCCGCCGGCACCGTCACCGACCTGGACATCCGCAACGCCTTCCCGGAGCATCCGGCGCTGACGATCGTCTATGGCGAGATCCAAGGCATTGATCTTGATCATCGCACCGTCGCGGTTGCCGGGCAAGAGCCGATCGCTTTCGATTCGCTCGTCATCGCATTGGGCTGCACGGATAACGATCACGGCATCGAAGGCGCAGCCGAATTTTCCTGCAGCATTCAATCCTTGCACGCCACTCGCAATACGTACCAGCAATTGAACGATACGCGCCCGAACGGCCAGATTACGATCGTCGGTGGCGGGCTCAGCGGCGTCGAGATTGCGGCAGAACTTCGCGAGAGCCGGTCCGATCTGAATATCCGCATCTTGGACCGCGGAGACAGCATCCTGAACGGATTTCCCGGCCGATTGCAAAAATACGTGTCCCACTGGTTTCAAGAACACGATGTGGAGCTTCGATCCCATATTTCCATTACTTCACTTGAGAAGGGCGTCGTGCATAACGGCTCGGAGGCGATCGAATCCGATGTGATCGTCTGGACGGCAGGCATCCGGCCTGTCGACCTGGTGCGCAACCTCGACCTGCCCAAGGATAAGCAAGGGAGGCTGCTTGTGAACGAATGGCACGAGCTGCCGGACGTGCCGCATGTATACGTCGTGGGCGATTGCGCCTCCTCCCGATTCTCGCCCAGCGCTCAATTGGCGGAAGCGACGGGCAAGCAGGTCGCGGAAGTCATCCTGAACCGCCAGCACGGCAAAGACACGCATCTGGACCGGATCAAGCTGAAGGGCGTGCTCGGCTCGCTCGGCAAGAAAGCCGGCTTCGGGCTCATGGGATCCACCCCGATCATCGGGCGCGTGCCCCGCGTGCTTAAGAGCGGCGTCCTGTGGATGAGCAAGCGCCATTTCGGCTGAAAACCCGCCAATTCACCCGAGCGTTTACAGATCGTCCAACAATTTGTCCAGTGCGGCCCGGTCCGCCTGCTGCTTCTCGATCTCCCCCATGATCGCGTCGTACAGCTCGTCCACCGATTCCACCGTGACGGTCACGCCGTCCACCATCGCGAACGGGGCAAGGTAGCATTCGCCGCAATTGCCGAGGCAGCCATATTCGATGACGTCGATGCGGGGATCTTGCTGGAGCCGCTGCATGATCGCTTCGGTTCCATGGTGCGCGTTGCTGACGCATAGTTCCACGATATGCATGCGGAAGGCTTCCTTTCTCTGTTTGAAATTGCGCCGAATTGTACTATAATAGTATTTGAAAGGAGCGGATGACCATGAGTGACATCGTTCAAAGCACAACACAGTATGACGAGGTACTTGAAGTGCTCGATAAATTGCGTCCCTTCTTGCAGCGCGACGGAGGCGACGTGGAACTGGTCGACGTCGAAGACGGCATCGTCAAGCTTCGTCTGATGGGGGCCTGCGGCAGTTGCCCGAGTTCCACCATCACGCTGAAGGCAGGTATCGAGCGCGCCTTGCTGGAAGAAGTCGAAGGCATCGAGGAAGTCGTACAGGTATTCTGATTTATTTTTCCGATTTCGGAACTGCGCGGGTCCTGCCGGGATGGCAGGACCCTTCTTTTTTCGTCGAAGCGGCCGGCATGCCGCCCAATCGGCTATCGATCATCGCTTGACAGTCGTGCGAATCGGATCCAAGCCCCCGGACACGTCGATCGTATTGCCGGTAATGAAATCGGAATCCGGCTGGCACAAGAACGTAATGACGCGCGCCACATCCTGGCCGGTGCCGGGCCGGCCTCGCGGCGATTCGTCGTCCAGCACGCCGTCGACGTCGGCGATGCCCTTCTCCTTATTGCCGCCGCGTATGTCGCCGGGGCAGATCATATTCACCGTAATGCCGCTCGCCGCCTCTTCCACGGCAAGCGTCTTCGTGAAGGAGACAAGGCCGACCTTGGCGGCAGCATAGACCGCGCGGTGCGGCCAGCTTCTGGCCTCTGCCGCATGCCCGAAGCCAAAGTGGATGATTCGGCCCCATCCGCGGCTGCGCATGCCCGGCAGCACGCGATGGTCGAGCAGCATCGTGCCCACGAGGTTGCCGTTCATCAAATAATGGATATCCGCCGGCGAATAGTCTGCGAACAGCTTGCGCTCGCGGATGAAAGGCCCGGCATTGTTGACCAGGATGTCGATGCCGCCGACGAGCCGCTCCGCTTCATCCACCAGATGAAGCGCCTCATCCGGCGAGGAGATATCCGCGCGGATAACCGCGGCCTTCCTGCCCATGCAGGCGATCTCCTCGGCGACTTGTTCGGCTTCCGCGCGGCTCGTCACGTAATTCAGCGCGACGTTGCAGCCGGACGCCGCCAGCTCCAGTGCCGTCCTGCGGCCCAGCCCTTTGGCGCTCCCCGTCACGAGCGCCGTTCTCCCCGTCAGCACAACGTCCTGTCCCCTCTCCTAAGACGTTCGTCGAAGCTGTCTGCCGGCGAATTCATACACCGCCTGCAGCGTGCCGACCACCATCTCCCAGCCTTCTTGCGCGTCCGCCAGATTGGCCGACAAGTCCTCCAGCCGCATATAGCCGCCTTCCGTCCCGCCCGCGAGACGGCGTCCCGCCTGCAAGTCATCCTTCAATTCGGCATTCATGTAGTGGATCTCCATATTTCTCCGCGCCCTAAGCCGGTTCATCGCAGCGCGGTGATTTTCCTTCAGCGCGTTCAGGCGGGCGGTCAGCTCCGGATGACGTCCTGTCTCCCGCATGCGCCGCAGCACGGTGAAGTAAGAATATTTCGCCTTGATTCTCTCCGTCCGCAGCTCCAGCAGATCGTTCATCAACGTGCCCAGCTTGTCGAGCAGCGAGAATAAGCGAATATAAGCATTCTTGTCAAAATAAACATGGCGCCCGTAATCCAGCTTCTCTTGTTCGGCCAGCTCGGCCCACTTGACGTGCGCGATCCGTTCGGCGAACAATTGCGCCGCGAACAAGCTTTCTTCCAGCTCCTCAAGGGAGCGCAGCAAGCCTTCGGTCCAGATCGCATAAGCGCGATATCGCGACGCCTGTATGCCTGCCTCCGATGCCTGCTTGTCGGCCTTCCGCATGAAAGCTTTCATCGATGCGGCCGTATCGCCGAGCAAGCCGTCCCATGGACAAGGCGCGGCGCCCAGCAGCGTTCGCAGCACACGGATTCCTCCTTGACCCCAATTGGCGATGCATAAGCCTGTTTCCATTGTAACGCATAGAAGGCGGGCCGCTCAACCGATGCCGGTTGAACGATCCGCCGTGGACCTGCCTGCCGCAAGCGCGATGACGATCGGCTTCTTAGCTGCGTGCTACGATCATCTTTTTGCGGGTATAAAACTCCACGCCATCCTTGCCGTTGACGTGCAAATCGCCGTAGAACGATTTCTTGTACCCGGAGAACGGGAAGAATGCCATCGGTGCCGGGACGCCGACATTGATGCCCAGCATGCCCGCGTCGATCGTCTCGCGGAACTGCCGGACGGCCGACGTATTCGTCGTGAACAGACAGGAGCCGTTGGCGAATTCGGACGCGTTGGCCCACTCGATCGCCTCTTCCAGCGTATCTACACGGACGATCTGCAGCACCGGCGCGAAGATTTCGTCCTGCCATATTTGCATGTCCCTGTTCACTTGATCGAAGATCGTCGGGCCGACGAAATACCCGTCCTCGCGCATGCAGGCGGAATCCCGCCCGTCCAGCAGCAACCGTGCCCCTTGCTCGACCCCCTTCTCGATATAGCCAAGCGTTTTCGCCTTGTGCGTATCGCGGATGACCGGACCGAGGAAGACGTTGTCTTCCAAGCCGTTGCCGATGACCAGTTCCTTCGCTCTGTCCGGCAGCCGCTGTGCCAGCTTGTCGCCCGCATCGCCTACGGCGACGACGACGGAGCACGCCATGCAGCGCTCTCCGGCGGAGCCGAACGCAGCGTTCGTTATTTCTTTGACCGCCAGGTCCAGGTCGGCGTCAGGCATGACAATCGAATGATTCTTCGCGCCGCCGAGCGCTTGCACGCGCTTGCCGTGCGCCGCAGCCGTCTTGTAGACGTATTCGGCGACCGGCTGCGAGCCGACGAACGAGATCGCCTTCACGTCCGGATGCTCCATCAGGCCGTTCACGATGTCCTTCGCGCCATGCACGATATTGAGCACGCCGTCCGGCAAGCCCGCTTCCTTGAACAGCTCGGCCAGCCGCATCGCCGTCAGCGGAGTCCGCTCCGATGGCTTGAGCACGAACGTGTTGCCGCACGCGACCGCAAGCGGGAACATCCAGCATGGCACCATCATCGGAAAATTGAACGGCGTAATGCCGCCAATGACGCCAAGCGGGTAGCGATACATCGCAGATTCGATCCCTGTCGCGATATCCGGCAGCACGCTGCCCATCATGAGCGACGGCGCGCCTGCGGCGAATTCCACGCACTCGATGCCCCGCAGCACCTCGCCGTACGCTTCTCCGTAGCTTTTTCCGTTTTCCGAGGTAACGAGCTTCGCGAGTTCGTCCCAATGTTCGACCAGCAGCTGCTGGTACTTGAACAGAATTCGGGCGCGGCGCGGCACCGGCGTGCGGCTCCACTCGGGAAAAGCCGCCTTGGCCGCCTTCACGGCGGCATCGAGATCCGCCCGGTTCGACAGCGGCACCGTGGCGATCGTTTGGCCCGTTGCCGGATTCGGCACGGTTTCCGTTGCCGTGGAAGTAGACGGGACAAGCTGTCCGCCATAGAAATTCGATAGGGGAGTCGATACTGTCATGATTTCAGGTTCCTCCTTCGGCTGATAAAGTATTATAGCGCACCGTGGCTGCGAAGCACGGCTTCCACGGCATCCCGCGTCGGCATGGCGTCCGAGCAGCTGTGGCTGGAGACGACGATGTTCGCCGCTGCGGCTCCGTAATCCTGACAGCGGCTAATCGGCCAATCCTGCAGCAAGCCGAACAGGAAGGAGCCCGCGAACGCATCGCCCGCGCCGAACGTCTTGACGACCTGCGCGGGGAAGGTGCGCCCGGGATAGACCCCGCCATCGCTCGCGTAGGCCACGGAGCCGTCTCCGCCGCGCTTGATGACGACGAGGCTCGCGCGATGGCCGAGCCAGCGGCAGGCGACCGCTTCCTCGTCGAACGCCTGCCCGGACGCGCTGTCCGGCTCCAGCAGCGAGAACTCTTCCTTGCCGCCCAGGATGATGTCCGCCTGCTCGGCGACAAGGCTGCAATAGGCGCGGATCTCGTCGCCGTTGCGCCACGTATAGGGACGATAGTCGATGTCGTAGACGATCGTCGTGCCGTGCTTGCGCGCGTAGGCGATCGCGGTGAACACCGCTTCCCGCGACGGGCTGGCGGCCAGCGCAGTGCCCGAGACGACGAGCGCTTTGGCATCGGCGATCAACTCTTCCCGGACGTCGCCGGGTTCCAGGTTCAGGTCCGCCACATGGTCGCGGTACATCAGAATGCTGCAATCGGTCGGCGACTTGATCTCCGTGAAGGCAAGGCCTGTCACGCTGCCCGGCCGATCCGTCACGACGCAAGTCGTATCGACGCCGGACTGCTCCAGGTAGCGGCGGATGAACCGGCCGAATGCGTCGTCGGCGATGCGACCGATGAACCCGGTGGAGAGGCCGAGCCGCGTAAGCGCGATTGTGATGTTTGCCGGCGAGCCGCCCAAATATTTGGTGAACGTCAGCGTATCCTCCATCGGGCGGTGAATCTCGTTGGCGTTCAGGTCGATGCACAGCCGGCCAATGCTGACCACGTCAAGACGGCGCCCGTCTGTCGGAAATCGGTTGGTGCTCATGAGCAAATATCCTCCTTTGGGACTCCGTCGTTATTTGCGGAACAACCATTCATGATCCGGGTCGTTATGGAATTTCCACGTGCGGACCGGGCCAGCCATGACGTTGAGATAGTAGCTGTCGTACCCTGGAGCTGCCGATACCGGATGGTAACCGCGCGGTACGAGCACTGCTTCCCCGTTGCGCACGGTGAGCGTCTCGTCCAGCGACCGGTCGTCCGTATAGACGCGTTGAACGGCAAATCCGTGGCCGGGGTTCGTGCGGTGATAATAGGTTTCTTCCAGATAGGATTCATGCGGCAAATTGTTCTGGTCATGCTTGTGCGGCGGGTAACTGGACCAATGGCCGTTCGGTGTGAATACTTCCACGACAAGCAGCGAGCCTGCCGATTCCTGTTCCGGCAAGATATTGTGAATCGTGCGCGACATGTTGCCGTAGCCGCGCGCCTCCACCCCGACTTGCTCGGGCGTGATCAGCCGGGGCGAGAAACCTTCTTTGCCCGGTGCGGAGCAGACTGCGACTTCCGCATCCGTTACGGCCGTCACCGCGTAGGACGTCTGCATAGGCACATAGACGGCATAAGGCGGAGTTTGCTCGAAGACGTCTTTGCGGCGGCCGATGCCCGGCCAAAACTCGCTGCTCGCTTCCGCATCGACGGTGCCGCCGAGCAGCACCAGGCATACTTCGTCGTCTCCTGTGTTTCGATGCAGCTTCTGCCCCGCCGACAGCCGGCACACTTCGAAGCCGACATAAGTCCAGCCTGCGGATGCCGGCGTAACGCGCAGCACCGTGCCGTCTGCGTCCGGCCGGCCGGAACGTACGATCAATTCGCTCATTGTGCTTGGACACCTCCAGACCCGAAAATTTCGAGCAGATGCGCCTTTCCTTGCGCCGCATAGCGTACCGGGTCCGCGATACCGGGATCCTGCTCCGCCTCGAGAATCATCCATCCCGCATAACCATTGTCGTCCAGCGCCCGAAGCACGCCCGCAAAATCGACGCAGCCGTCGCCCGGCACAGTGAAGACGCCTTGACGCACCCGCCGGAGGAATCCCCAGCCCTCTGCATTCGCTTGCGCCAGCACTTGCGGCCTTACGTCCTTCAGGTGCACATAGGCAATCCGATCGGCATACTGCTTCGCGTACTGGACGGGGTCTCCTCCGCCATATACGGCATGGCCGGTATCCAGCAGCAGATGAACGAGCGCCGGGTCGGTCGCGCGCATCAGGCGCTCGATCTCATCCGGCCCTTCGATCACCGTGCCGGCATGATAGTGATACACGAGCTTCATGTCCGCCGCCCGGCAAATTTCACCGACCTGATGCAAGCCTTCCGCCAGATGCTCCCATTCGTCCGCAGACAAAATCTTGCGCGTTGCGGCAGCCGGATCGGCATGGGGCGCGCCCAGCACTTCGCAAGTTACGACATGGCGGCTGCCCGCCGTCCGCAGAAAATCGACATGGCGACGGTACGCTTCCAGTTCCTCCCGACGGTAAGCAGGATCGGCCAGACGGACGCCGCGCCACCAGGAAGCCAGTGTAATCCCGTGCTCCTGAAGCGCACGCTTCACTTCCGGCGCCGTCTGCGGGAATTTCCGGCACATCTCGGTGCCGGTGAAGCCAAGCGCCGTGAAATCCCGCATTAAATCTTCGAACGTATAGTGATCGCCCAGCTCATGCATGTCTTCGTTGACCCAATTGATTGCGGATATGCCGAGCCGTACTCTGTTCGCCAATTCCATACGGTGCGTCCCTCCTCCCGAAGTCTATCAATACGGCCTTGCCGCTTGCCGAATTTCATCATTCGATTTTCTTGCCTGCAGGACGCGTTCGCCCTTGGACACCTCCGCGCCGTCCACGCGCCACCACGACTCGTAGCCGTCGGTGTTCGTGCCGGGTACGACCGCGATATGCACGAGCGCCGATCGGTCCGCTGCACGCGCGTCTGTCAGCGCCGCTTCGAGCGACTCCGCATCATGCGCAGCGAAAGCCGCGCAGCCCAGACTTGCGGCCAATCCGCGAAAATCGATCGGGAGCTCCGGCCCCGTCAGCCTGCCGTCCTTGTCGCTGCGCTGGCGAAATTCGTTGCCGAAGCCGTCGCTGCCGTGACCGCGCTGCAAGTTGTGGATGCACTGGAATCCGTGGTTGTCGAACAGCAGGACGGTGATTTTGCGATTTTCCTGCAAGCTCGTCACGAGCTCCGAATGGAGCATCACGAAGCTGCCGTCGCCGACCAGCGCGTACACTTCCCCTTGCTCCTGCGCCAGCTTGACGCCGAACGCGCCAGCCACCTCATAACCCATGCAGGAGAATCCGTATTCCATATGATACGTTTTCGGAAGCTGCGGCCGCCAGACGCGGTGCAAGTCGCCCGGCAAGCTGCCTGCCGCGCATACGATCACGTCTTCCGGCTGGATGAATTGCTGAATGATGCCGAGCACGCGCGTCTGGGCCAGCCCTTGCGCATGCGGGGCTGCGAACAGGCGGTCCACTTCCGCGTCCCATTCCTGCTTCAGCGCGGCAATCGCGGCCAGATCATGCGCAGCGCGATACGCGCTCTCCGTCAGTATGCCGGCAAGCGTCTCCAAGGCAAGCTTCGCGTCCGCCGTAAGCGGCAAGCCTTCCATCTTCACCGCATCGAACGGCGCGACGTTGATGGAGAGAACGTCCGCCGCAGGATTGGCGAACGCGGTCTTGGAGGCCGTCGTGAAGTCGGACAATCGCGTACCGACAGCGATGATCAGATCGGCCTGCGCGAGCACCCGGTTCGCCGCCAGCGTTCCCGTCGTCCCGCCTGCTCCCAAGTTCAGCGGGTGGTTCCAGGGCAGCGCGCTCTTGCCTGCCTGGGTTTCCGTTACAGGAATCCGGAATCGTTCGGCGAATTCGCGAAGCGTGTCCGTCGCTTGGGCATAATGCACGCCTCCGCCCGCCACGATGACGGGATGCCGCTTGCCTTGCAGCAGCGCGGCCGCCCGTTCCAGCGCCGTCTGCGCCGCCGGCCTGCGGTCGATGGCATGGACGCGCTTGCGGAAGAACGCTGCGGGATAATCGTATGCTTCCGCTTGCACGTCCTGCGGGAGCGCGATCGTGACCGCACCGGTGTCCGCCGGGTCCGTCAGCACGCGCATCGCCTGCAATAGCGAAGCCATGAGCTGCTCCGGCCGCAGGATACGGTCCCAATAGTGGCTGACCGGCTTGAAAGCATCGTTGGCCGAGATCGTATAGTCCATCGGATGCTCGATTTGCTGAAGCACCGGATCTGGCTGCCGATCGGCGAAGATGTCGCCCGGAAGCAGCAGCAGCGGAATCCGGTTGACGGTCGCCGTTGCCGCTGCCGTCACCATATTCAAGGCGCCCGGACCGATCGACGTCGTACAGGCGTAGATGGAGAGACGGTTGCACTGTTTGGCGTAAGCCGCCGCCGCATGCGCCATGCCTTGCTCGTTCTTGCCCTGGATGAAGACAAGCGATCCTGCGTCGCGTTCCAGCGCCTCGCCGATCCCCGTCACATTGCCGTGTCCGAAAATACCCATGATACCCTTCACAAATTTGTGTTCCACACCGTCCCGCTCCACGTATTGGGCATCGAGGAACCGGATCAGCGCCTGTGCCATCGTAAGGCGAACCGTAGCATTCGTCGTTTGCTCAGTTGCAGTCGTCATACCGTCACGCTTCCTTTCCCTGTCGTTAATTCGGCTAACCGTATCGGACGCCCTTCTTTGAGCGACATCAGCGCGGCATGTGCCGCAAGCTCTGCCTGCAGGCCGTCGTTTCCGTCAACCGGTACCGCCCTTTCCCCTCGCACTGCCGCGAGGAAATCGTCCAATTCCCGGTGATACGACACGCTGTATCTTTCCAGGAAGAAATATAAGGGCTTTTCCTTGTGCACGCCGCTGGCGTCAAGAATTTGCGCGCTGCTCGGGTAATTGTTGTCAGCCGTTACGCAGCCATCCGCACCGAACACTTCCACGCGCTGGTCATATCCGTATACGGCCTTGCGGCTGTTATCGATGACGCCGAACGCGCCGTTTGCGAACTTCAGCGAGATGAGCGCTGTGTCGATATCTCCCGCGTCTCCGATCATCGGATCGATCAACACGCCGCCGGTGGCGTACACTTCCGTAATATCGCTGCCGCTCAAGTACCGCGCCATATCGAAATCGTGAATCGCCATGTCCACAAAAAGGCCGCCCGACGTGCGGACATAGGCAGGCGATGGCGGACTCGGATCGCGGGACGTTATTTTCACCATATGGACTGCGCCGACTTTGCCTGCTTCCACCCACTCCCGCACCGTGCGGAAATTCGGGTCGAACCGCCGATTAAAGCCGATTTGCAGCGGCACCCCCGCCGCCTTCGCCGCCGCGATCGCTTCCTCCGTCAGCCGCCAATCGAAGGAGACCGGCTTCTCGCAAAATACGGCTTTGCCTGCCTGGGCAGCTTCTTTAATAATGTTGACATGCGTATCGGTTGGCGAGCATACGAGCAATGCCTCAATTTCGGGATCCGTCAACAGTTCCTTATAATCCCCACTGACTTTGGCAACCCCGATCGACTCCGCCCAACTTTGCGCTTGATCCGGAAATATGTCCGAAATCGCTTTCACTTGGACGCCTGCCTTGCGAACCAAATTTTCCGCATGCAGCCGCCCGATCCGACCTGCTCCAATGATGCCGACTCGGACCGTTCTCATATTTTCCACCTCGTTTTGCTGTTATGGGGGGTTAAGCGCTTTCCCTTTTATTAAAGCACTCCTTTCGATTCGTTGTCAACTGTTGATTGCAAAATAACAACTCCTGTGCGCATCAAGTCCGATTGCTTCTATCAGTTTCCTCCGAACCAATCCATTCTTTATTGCGCTGCCCTATCGATTCTCCTCTTATGCCGGCATCATCCTCTGGTCTCCTGCATTCGCCGGTATACCGTTCCCTCAGGATGATCAGTGGCAGCTAAACGATGATTTGCGACTCCTGCACGACGGTCAGAGGTACCTGCACTTCTCGAGACAAACACGCTTCCGCTGATCGCCAGCATTCACCGATATCCCCCTCGCTCAGGATGGCCCTGGGGCGGCACTGGGGCGGTACTGGGACGGCACTGGGATGGCAGTAGCTTCACACGGCACTGTACTCTCTGCGTCACTACACTATCTGCGTGTTGAGTTGTGCGTCAACCTTCTCCAACAAATTTCAGATTCTCTCATCTTGTTATTGAATTAAAATCCATCCGATGATATAATGGGAACATATATTCCTGTTATCTGGAGTGTGAACTGCGATGGTTATGCCTATGATCGATAATTTCGACTGCTCCGAAGATGATTGCGCCTTTGCGTTATTTCAGGCGAAGTGGCCGAACGGCTTTCGCTGTCCGGGCTGCGGTCATCATAAGGCTTACCGCATTGACACACGCAGACTCCCCTTGTACGAATGTGCGAATTGCCGGAAACAAACGTCCCTCATCGTCGGC
>Ga0206106_100496_pt1 | contig 26980 bp, 33 predicted proteins | sample 1B1ome_FD_148677 | JGI IMG/M metagenome (GOLD analysis project Ga0206106, IMG submission 148677) | Enriched microbial communities from leaf-cutter ant dump, University of Wisconsin, Madison, United States - 1B110A | ecosystem: Environmental > Terrestrial > Nest > Insects nest > Nest dump | place... | reverse complement strand
CCCTGATCCAGTACCAGGCTGATCGCATCCAGTTTGAATTCCTTCGTATATTGCTTTCTTATTACCATTCCTTCCTCCAGTTAAGACTATCTTCTCTTAACCGAGGTGTCCGGTTTCATTAAACCACGTCAGATGGCTTCTATACTGGCCGGACAAAGCTGTTTTCACAGTCAAGAATACCAATCAGGCGTGCTGTAACAGGGGTTATCCCGGAAGATCACTTCTATATGTTTGGCACGCATCCTGACAGTCTCGATTCCCGTTATGAAGTCGTTGGCTGGGTGCCGCGCGATCACATCATCGGACGAGCATTCAAGGTATTCTGATGATGCGTTTTATCAACCAGATCAGATCGTGGCTGCAGGGTGATAAAGCTGGGCGGGTTATCCCTGCTGCCTCTATTCAGCAAAACTGGAAAGAGGAAGACATTCCACGTTATCCCCCCTTCATGAAAGGGCTCCCGGTTGTGCCAGTAGAAAAAATACTACAGACACAATCAGAGCTTATTCAACGAATTCGACAGTCGGTAGCGGTAAATAACGATGGGTTTTACCGGTACTACTATCCCGCCATCAGTCGTTTCTGTGATTACGCACATTTGCTGCCAGCATCTCAATCTCATCATCATCGGGGGGCCGGAGGATTATTCCGGCATTCCCTTGAAGTTGCACTCTATGCCTTACAGGCATCCGAAAGGATCCTGCTCGATCTTGGCAAAATGCCATCAGAACGCCGAGAAATGGAACCACGCTGGCAATTGGCAGTTTTTCTCGGTGCGTTGTGTCATGACGCCGGTAAACCAGCCACGGATCTGACAGTTTCCAGCGGTGATCGAGCTCTGATCTGGAAACCGATCAGAGAAAGTCTCTATACCTGGGCCAATCGCTGTGGAGTGAATGCGTACTTCCTGAACTGGCGGGAAGGGCGGGCAAGACAGCATACCGCCATGTCCAATCTGGTTGCAGATCGGATCATCGGTACTGAAATTCTCATGTGGGTGGAAGAGGGGGGTCTTGAGCTGGTGGTCTGGCTGATGGAATCACTTAATTCCAATCCTTCTGCAGTCAATCCGCTACACGGCATCGTCAATCAGGCAGATCAGGCAAGTGTCGAACGTGATCTGAAGACTATTGGCGCGACGATGGCAGGCTACGATCTGGGTGTGCCGGTAGAGCGACTCTTGATCGACATTATGCGCCGCCTGGTCAGAGAAGGAATCTGGCAGGTCAATGAACCCGGTGCAAGAGTCTGGAAAATCGCGGGGGAGACCTATGTCATCTGGCCTGCCGGGGGTGAGGATATGGTTCGCATCATTCGGGAAGAAAAGATACCCGGTCTTGCGAGAACGGCCGATGGGATTCTGGACATGCTGACAGAACGCCGGCTGATTCAGGTCAACGGTGATCAGCAATCTATCTTTTGGCACATCATTCCGGAGATCTTAAAGCAAAAGATCCCGGATATCCGCTTGCAGGCCATCCGGTTGAATGACGACAGTCAGGTTTCTGCACAGCCGTTGCAACCGATTGAAGGCATCGTTTGCGGAATAAACGACAGTATCCCGAGCGATTCAGGCGCTGCAGAAGAGGCCAGAAATGATAATGACAGAAAGGATACATCCGAACTAACGAAAGCCACAGAGAGCGTTATATTTATTCCTGAGCCAAGGGCGATGAACCTGGATTCTGCGCTTTCCACCAAGCTTCCCACTAAATCACCACTATCCTTAACTTCCGGGACTATCGCCGTTATTCCTTCGGTACCAGCAATTGAACCGGTTTCGCTTGACGGTGAAGCGGGGACAATACTGCTGCAATTGCTGCAATCGCTTGGTAACGGTAATCGCCAATGGGGCCGAGATGTGTTTCTTGATGAGGACGGTTGCCTGTTGATCCGGTGGCCGGAAGCGTTGCGTGACTGCGGCGAATCCGCCAAAACTATTTTAGAAGCATTTTCAATCCGGCAATGGCTGGTCATCGATTCCGTGACACCGTGGAAGAAAGTAATGGAGATTAATCGGGATGGTGAAGCCGTGAAGGTAATCCAGCTGGAGCACGGCATCAGCCAGGCTTTTGCCGAGATGGCTGCCAATTCCGACAAAAAGAACAGCGCAGAACATGGATCGGATCAATCAGCAGAAGAAAGGCAAGCTGATGAATTACCAGAGAAGCGAAAGAAAGCAGGCAGACCCGAAAGTGATGCTGAATTCCCGTCACTCGATGAATTATTCGGAGTGCTACGAGCCTTTACTGACAGCAAGCCGGATAAGGATGGGTGGAGCTCAGCTGATCGGAAGCGGCTGACCAGGGAAATAAGAACAGCGGGATTTCGTTGCACAGTGGTTTTTCTGAACAAGTTGGTGAGAGAGAAACCGGAGCAATTCGCCATGGAAAGTACAACGTTTCGTTGGAGAACGTGAGATGCGTTCACTACTGTTCTTTTTGCTTCTGTCTTTGCCATTTTCGCAAATTTCTGCAGAGGATCTGGGTGTAATTGGCCCTCTGTACGAGATTGCCGAACGTGATCTGATTGCAGTGATCCAGGGCAGATTACGCTCGATGCAGGAGAGTGGGGATCTGCAGAAGATTGAGGATGATTACCGTAATCAGGTGATTGCCGGGGTAGAACGTCCCCGCCCGGTTGCTGGAATCAGGCCGGTTGAATCATCTCACACCCGTTTCATTGATCCGACTTACACCCTCAATCGTGATGTGATGGATGAGCAGGGGAGGGTGATGTTTAGCAAGGGAACGAAAGTTAACCCGCTCAACTATGCCGGTCTGAATCAGGTACTGGTGTTCTTTGAGGGTGATGATGAGAAACAGCGCGAATTTGCGCTGCGCTCGATGGCAGAGGAAAAATTACCGGTCAAACCGATTCTGCTATCCGGTGCGCCTCTTGAATTGATGCGGGAATGGAAGCGGGAAGTGTTCTTCGATCAGGGTGGCATTTTGTCCCGGCATTTCAGGATTACGCGATCCCCCGCTGTGGTCAGGCAGGAAGGAAAGAGGTTGAGAGTCGATGAAATCCGTCTTTAATCGCCTTTTTGTCAGCCTGCTCTTGTTGCTGTCCGGTACCTCGACAATGGCTGCCACCTGTACCGGCAAAATGATCAACCCGGTGACAGATATTTGTTGGTCATGTGTATTTCCGATCCATATCGGCGGACAGCTTCTGAAGTCTCTGGATCAGGAAGATACCGCCAATCCGGCAGATGTGTTCTGTGCTTGTGGCAATCCACCTAAAGCCGGTATTCAGGTCAGCTTCTGGGAACCGGTCAGACGAGCGGATGTGGTGCGATCTCCTTTCTGTATGACCAGTCTTGGCGGAATCACGCTCGATCCGGGATTCAGTGCGCCTTCAGGATCGAGAAGTCGCCGTGAGGCAGGTGATCAGTCATCGTTTTATCAGGTGCACTGGTACGTTGATCCGCTTATGTTCTTTCTCCAGGCCATACTGGATAACAGTTGTCTTGAAAACGTCGGTTTCGATATCGCCTATCTCACTGAGCTGGATCCGATGTGGAAAGATGACGAGCTGACCCGGATCCTTCATCCGGAAGTCTATCTGTTCGGCAACCTGCCAGCCCGGGCAGCGTGTACCGCAGATTGTGTCACGGCAACCGCAGGTTTTCCTACGAACCAGTTTTTCTGGTGTGCTGGCTGCCAGGGGAGTCTGTATCCGCTAAACGGGAATATCCAGGCGCATGTTGGCAGTGTACAGGCATCCAGCTTGGCGCTTACCAGGATGATTGCCAAATTGCATCGGGAATTCCTGATGTGGTCGGCATCCGGCAGTGAGTCTATGTGTGGCTACAGTCCGCAACCGATCATGGATAAGACAGGCTATAAATACCAGATGACCTATCCCGTCCCACAAACGCTCAAGATTGAAGGTAAATGCTGTCAACCGTTGGGCAGATCGACGGTTCTATGGGGTGCCGGGCGTGAGTTTCCAATTCTTGGAGAAGATTTTGCGTATCAGATATTTCGCAAACGCAATTGTTGTCAGGGTGCGATCACTTTGGAGAATTAAGGCTGACCGATGAAACGTCCCCGCTTATCCTTTTGTTGTGCTGTTGTCATCCTGCTGGTGTTCCTGATTCCTCCCTCTCAGGCTCAGGAACACCTTTTTTCTGAAGTTACCACGACGACAGACACAGCCAGAACCGAGAAAACGCAGCTACCCGATAGTCAGGCTGTCCTCGATGCGCAGTCCCGTACCCGAAAGATGATGGAGCAGGTAGACACCAGAAGAGGGGAAAACCGCAGCATCCTGCCTGATTTACCGGCAGTGGAAGCTCTGCCATACCCCCAGGTGCCCGCAGGAGATATCTCAGCAATAGCCGAGCGTTACAAACATGCCGGACTGATCAGGCCGGTCAAACCCGATTTCCCTGAATTACTGGTACTGGTTTCTCTTTCCATGCCGGAAGGGGCCTTGCACAAGCTGATCGATCAGTCAGGCAGGGCAGGGGCCACGCTGGTCTTTCTCGGCTTGAAAGACGATTCCATGAAGGTAATGGGAGAGGCGGTCAAAAAGCTTATGAATGGTCGTAAGGTGGATATCGCCATTCATCCGCCCGCATTTCAGCAGTTCAGTATCAGTCAGGTTCCGGCTTTTGTTCTGGCCACCCATGAAGCGGGTAATGTGCTGGAGGATGGTTGCGCCAAGCCGGGCAGTTTTATCAAGGTAAGCGGGGATGTTTCACTGGATTATGCGCTTGAGTACATCGAGCGTAATAGTCAGGAATGGGCAGCTGCAGCCAGCTCGTATCATTCAAGAATGGTACGGATGCTGCAATGAAACAACTGCTGCACAGTTTTCTGTTGCTGATGACCGTGCTGCTGTCGCTGACAGCCGTTGCGGATGATCTGAGTGATGCGTTCAGTGATGCAGAAAATTTCGGTAAAAGTAAAAATCCTGACCTGTTTTCCAATGTCGGCGACAACACGGCTACGAGTGCGCTTCCTTACTATGGCACGAATCCGGCTGAGACCAGCCTGTATCAGAATGGTCATGGCGATGCGCAACTTGCTCAGACGGGCACGGATAAAGTCACGAATTGCTCAGGATACGTTCCTATCGGCAATGCCGTATTGGATCAGGAGTGTGATGCGGTCAACTTTATCGCCGGGCATCCCCAGGCAGTACAGCATGTGCCCATATCTCCTAATGATCCGCTTTTTCAGAATACAGTTACTGCCAAGAACAATGCAGATGAAATATTTGGAAGCACGGGTATTGCCACCAGTACGGACGGACAATGTGTCGTAGAAAAGACCATAATTCCGGAAGTAAAAACCCAGCGCACCTGTACCAATATCAAGGAAATTGACTATCAGGAGTGCCTTGCGCCTCGCAACATTGTACTTGCGCAAAACATTGATCCTGCAACGGGCGCCATGACTTACACGGTTGTGTCCAATGATTATGACAGGAGTGCCTGTGATCATCTGTCTGACAGTTCATACTACGAATATCTGGGCAAGGAGTGTATTTCAACGGTTCCTGTTACCCCGTTACCTGTAGGGGTCAATCTTGCTGACGTGGCGCCAGACGGTTGCTTTGTCATGCGTCACAGTTTTGCCGGATTGACGGGAATAGAAGATACCTCCGAATGCGAGTTATATGAGTCGGATCCGGCCTGCACGCTTCAAGGGAGTGGAGAATGTCAGCAGTTCCTCAATTTAGGTATCTCCGCGCAGCCGATCTGTACTGAACAGGAAAAGACTTATCAGTGCACGACGGCACAGGCGGTAGAACAGACGACACTTAACTGTGCTGGCCAGAAATTCTGTATCAATGGCAACTGTTTCAACAGTGGGAATGAGCCGGATCGGGATTTTGCCGAATCGGTGTCTGCCGTGGAAGCGATCAGGGAAGCAGGGGTATATCTCAACGAGGACACGTTACGCATCTTTGATGCTGATCCAGGCAAGTGCCGCGTCAAACTGGGCGGTGTAATGAATTGCTGTAAATCCAGTTCTGGCGGTAGTGCTTTCAATAACAATGCACTATTCAATCTTGCCGTGCAGTCAGGAAAGAATGTTCTGAGTTACGGCAGCAAGTATCTGTATGACGCGCTTTATACTTCGAGTGCGCCTGAATGGCTGATCATGGGGATGTCGGCGATCCATGGTGTGAGTCCGGCAAACATTCCTGCAGGCGGTTTGCTAAGTGCCTGGTCTCCCTCGCTGAGCTATTTCGGATTTACTGTTTCAATAGGTGAAATAGCACCCGGTTTTGTTTCTGATTTGATTGGTATGTCAGCAATACCTCAAACGCCCCTGTTTGGCACAAACCTAACGATAGGCTTCGATCCTTCCTCATTTGCAATTTCGATTGCGATCATGGTGATTCAGGATCTGATGTCATGTGACTCTGATGAGCAGATACTGGCAATGAAAAAGGGGGAAAATCTTTGTTACCAGGTGGGGTCGTATTGCTCTAAAAAAGTATTCGGAGTATGCCTTGAGCGTAAACGCTCTTTTTGTTGCTATAACAGCCGTCTGGGAAAAATCATCAACGAGCAGGGCAGGGCGCAGATCGGCAAAGGCTGGGGAAGTGCCAAGGAGCCGAATTGTACGGGTTTTACTCAGAATGAATTTTCCAGAATCAATTTTGCAGCGATAGATCTTTCAGAGTTTTCCCGTGAAATCATGGAGGCAGTGAAGTATCCGAATGCTTCAGATATCACGGAAAATGCTCAGGAAGTGATAACCAAAAGGATGAACAGCTACTATGAAACAGGCAGTCAAATGGGGCAATAGTATCTCTTATGTACTTGTAACGTTATCAGCTGCTTTGGCATTGGCAGGTTGTCAGAGCATGGTCAAGTCAAGTCTTAAGACCGGGACAAATATTCAAACAATAGCTTATGAAAATGCAATGTCGCTAACACCTGCTAAATTTAACCCGCAAGTACATACGATATATGTTTCGGATAAGAGTTTGTCAGAAACTCCTCAGCGACTGATTGCAGATATGCTGAAAAAGCAGGGAATCAAGACAGTAAATGATAAAGAGTCTGCCGACTACAAATTACGCGTAACAGCGTTCGTTACCATGCCCTACAAAGCTGATACTGCCTTGCCATTCTCAGCCGAATATCTTCTTTCTCTGAAGGAGTTACCGATCATAAAGCCGTTACTGATACTGTCAGACGATGTTCCTGGTGAGCAAATGAAGAAAATGGGAGAGCTAGTGAGGAAATCTAGTCAAGGCATCATGGGTTCTGACACCTCGAATGTGATTGCACTGGGTTCTACGTTCGGTGGGAATCTGGGAGGGATCGCAGCGGGCGCGGCTGCAGGTCTTGTTGACGTTGCGGGTGAAATTGTTTCCCAGAACAGTATTCGTGAAGGTTTGGCAGGATTTAATTTTTCTCTGGTGGGTGTTAAAGGGGTTTTTAACCCATTTCTTAGTTTGAATGTATATGCAGCCTCTACTTCTCCGGAGAATCCTGAGTCTTTGTTAAAAGCGGCCATTGAAAGGGCAGTTTCCGAGATGGTGAAAGAGTAAATCATCAAATAACTCAGTGAATCAACATACAAATGAGTAAGTCGGTCCTTGCAGTCATTCTATTCTGGATGTTCTCCGTATCATTGTTTGCTCATTCTGCTCAGCAGGGAACAGCTGAATATACGCATATTAAGCCTTTACTGATTCAGGCGATTGATGCGCCTGACGGCAAGGTAAGCGCTGTATTAACCGGTGACGTTGCCAACTTCTTCAAGAAAGTGACACGTTCCAGCTATCCAGTGATGGCGAATGTCACGACGGTTGGAAGTTTTGATCAGCCTGGCTGTAAACGATTAAATTTACATCTGCAGCAACGGGGTGTGGAAACCACAACAGGAGAACTCCGAAATTTTGATGTAGCTTATGGGATTAATTTCTGCAGAGATGGTGATGCACCGCAGTCGAGTCCCAGGTAACCGATATGCCGGTTTGGTTTGTTAAAGCCATCGTGAAGGAACGCGCCGACCCACAACAAAAGAGCAAAAGATAACCGTTAAAAACAATAAACTTGCTCCCTCTGTTTTTGTCGCCTACGCACAAAGCGATCACTCAAACCAAGCCATTTAGTTATCTTCTTTGATTACAAGAAAAAATAATGTTGGTAATTCTTTTCAGATATTATTGCTTTTCCAAAATCAGGCGACGGGTGCCTAGTTATTTTCAACGAGGGTATTATGATCAGATATTTTGCGCTGGCCGCTATAACGACAATGGCGATACCGGCATTTGCGGCACCGGTCGATCTTTCGGGATGGATGGCCGAGGGAGCAGATCAGAACTGGGTTTTATAATCCGGTAATAACTCGGTTTTGCAAACCATCAACGGCGCGCCAACGGTTTTTTATGCTTCCGGAAATGCACAGGGCAGGAGCCTATCCGGCACTATTCGAGTGACGAGTACGAGTGACGATGACTTCATTGGCTTTGTGTTGGGTTTCAACTCCGGCGATCTGACGAACAACAATACCGATTTCATTCTGGTCGATTGGAAACAGGCAGATCAAGGCGGGTATTTCGGTGGCACAGCGCTGCAGGGGCTTTCCATCTCGCGGGTAACAGCGGGCCTGACTGATAATGCTGGTGCTTGGCTGCATGATACTACCTTCGGTGTCACCGAACTGGCGCGGGGAACAAATCTGGGAAATACCGGGTGGGCCGATAACACCGAATATACCTTTAACCTTCGATTCACCAGCAGTAATATCCAGGTGTTTGTGGACGGTGTACAGGAACTGAATATCAACGGCACATTTGCGAACGGTGCCTTTGGTTTCTACAATTACAGCCAAGCTAATGTTTTATATGCGGGCATTACTGAAGACGAGCTCCCACCTGTGGGTACTATTCCAGAACCGGCAACTTGGGCGATGTTAATCACCGGTTTCTGCCTGATCGGAGTTGTTGCGCGTCGTCGCCGTGAAATATCTGATTGAACTAATAACCGGCAGGGCCGGATAGGATATTTGCATCCGGCTTTTCTTTATATCTCGGCCGACGAGCCGGTCTTGTTAACCTTGGGTTTAAGCCGGAAGAATCAATCATCTATACAAGCTATTGAGCTTTCGGAGCATTAGCGAGGCCGTTACCGTGCCCTGCTTGATCAAGGTGGCCAGTAGCAGGAAATAGTTGTCATTGCAGACAATAGTGACGGTTTAAGTTCCTGAATCGTGGTATCAGCGATTACAGCAGGGTTTGAGTGGAATAGCGGTTTTCGTGCAAGATCACTAAATCGACTGTATTCCACAATACTCATAGTTATTGGAATGAGTTTTATACTGGTATAAGACAGTAATTGCGGTTTATGATGTGAGAATCGGAATTAACTACATTCAAGTTTACATGCTTGATATATGTTATTCACTCAACAGTATCGGTATTCTTCCCTTGATCGTTTTACCACCCGCCAATCTTGCAAAATAGTGCAGAGGGGGAAGCTCACTCAGTATTGCAGGTGGTATCAGATCAGCTTCTTCCATTGCAGCGGACTCCCTGTATCCTGCATCGTTATCATTCATATCAGCATCAATACTGTGGTCATACATCACTGACATCGAGCGAGCCTTGATTTTAGGAATACCTTCAGCGATATATTGTTGTGTTTCTATATCCTGAATTCGCAGGGCTATCTTGTTGTTGGTATTGGCAAGTACCTGTCTGGCTTTATGTACATCCCCTAAACGGGCAGCAAAATCCGCAAATGTTTGTGTTGCTATCGTTACTCTGAACAATGCACCACGGCCTTTATTCATCAACTGGATGGTCGGCTGATTGATTACTTCTGCTGCCTCATCGACAAACACATTGACAGGTTTGATTGAATCGATACCATAGTTATAGCGATCCCCAGCAACAGCGGTAAGATCAGCCAGCAGTAATGATCCAATGGCACTGCCAACAGTGCCATCTGCCAGGGAGTCCAGTCCAATATAAAATACTTTGTCAGAATTAATTGCCTTGGCTGTATCCGTTATTGCTTGTTCATGTCCTGGACTGTATTCAGGAGATAACAAATTTTTCAATGGATCACTGGTGATCATTGAAAGAATAGGGATTAAAGAAGCAATCATTTTCTGGAAATGCTCGCGGTTATGTTCGAAAGTAGAAATTAAACCCTCCAGATCCACCGATTTGGCTTCTGTAGCTACAACTTCCTTATAAAAATTTGTATATGCAAGTGCCCGATTGCTCTTGAATTTCTTGATATACGAGCTAGCTTTTGTTTCCCAGTTAGCAATATATTTTTGAAAATGTTTACGCAACGCCAGTATTACGAGCTCGTCAGGACCACCCTCAATGTATTGCCTCAAATGCAGTAAGTTAGGACGTGTTCCAGAAGCAATCAAACCATTGATGATGTCATTAAGCACTTTCCAACCAAAAGCAGCAAACGGATCAGCACCAGTTTCCGAAGGGATGAGTGATGCAATCCGGCTGGCAATTTCTGTCTTGCGGTTCCAGTTACGTAATGGATCAATACAGATTGATTTATCTGGATGAGCTGGATTGAAGAAAATAAACCTGTCGGGCTGACCGATCACTTCACAGATTCTTTGTGCATTCCTTGCCAGCCCACGATCTCCTTTGGGGTCAATGATAATAACCGGTTCGGATCGCAAAATGGCCTGGGCAATAAGCAAATCAAGCATCCTGCTTTTACCGACACCGGTTGTTCCAACAATCAGTGTGTGACCCACCAGGTTTGCAAGGTCGGTATAAATATCAGCTTCTTTTGCGAGACCGTGTAACCAGTATGCACCATCTTCATTAAGGATGGTCTTGCCAAACTGGCTGACAATGCCCTGGTTGATCAGTGCATGCATCCGACATGCTTCTATGTCTGTCCACTGGAATCCGGACCCAATCCACAAACTGTTTTTCCTGGCCGACCTGTTGCCAATTTTGATGACTTTCGGAATTTTGATGAATTGCTGACCTGATAGAAACATCCTATTCATGTCGGTACTTCGCTTGAGTGCAGATATTCCTCTGTATAAGCCAAACAAACTGCAAACAAAGGAAAGAAGGATCCCTGCGCGATAAGGAGCTGGGGTAGCATAAGCCAGCAGCAATGTTATTGCTGAGGCTGCAAACCATGTTACAGCCATGGGCCATTCAAAGATCTTGCGCCACGGATTATCAAAATCATGAGTATCCATGTTACTGGATGGCAGGTATTGCCATTTTCATTACTGCTTCAGCTTCTTGAATAATGGTATTCAGTTCAACTTGGAATGCACCCGTATCGTCCAACTTGTAAGGCTCAAGCTTATCAATAATTTTGTTTTTGACCGCGGGATACAGTAGAAATGGGTTCGAGACAATTGCCAGTCTTGCCTGCGGGAGACCATATTTCCGGGTGATGTTGTTCCATTTAGAAAGACATTTGCTCGGATCATTACTGGCGAAAACCCACGTCCGGCAATCTACCAAATGAATAAAAACGATATAACCACCATCAGACGATGGATAAACAGGTTTAAGCCTGATCGATACATACTCAGGCGGGCCTGAATAACTCCATAAATCAGAATTCATTGTTATTCCACAAATTGACAAGCCACTATTGTGCAATAGGCGAGTCTTCGATTTGATGTGGAAAGGTCTCATATTTGTGCGTCTTTCAAGGAATCATTTACAAAATGAGCGATGTAATATCGGTGAATGGCTAGAAATACGGGTAGACCCAATCCCTGGATCAATTTTTTTATCATTCTTTTGATAATGATATTCGTCGTTCTTTGTCTATTTTTGCCTGAAGAAGTCATCAGGCAAACTGCTGAACAGGAAAGAAGACAAATGCTGCTTTGGGCTGGGGAATCAGCCAGTAAATGGGTTGAATTGCATACAGCGGCGTTCCTTCGGGATTTGTCACTGGAAGCAGCTAAAATAGATTTATATCAAATAAATCAGACGTTCAAAGATTGGCTAAGGGAGCGCATTTATGCCGGTTTGCTCTGGTACGATGTTTTTGCTTACCGGATGTTTTCGATCGTAATCTGGTTTCTGATTACTTGCCCGTTTCTGATAGCAGCCTCCATAGATGGATACTATTTGCGCGAGATCCGAAAATCGATGTTTGTTTCGCAAAGCCCTCTGCGCCTGAGAATTGGCTCCCTATTCTCTATTCTGAGTACAGTTCTAATGATCGCCTGGCTGGTAATTCCTGTTCCCTTACCATCAATAACTGCACCAGCGCTCATTATCATGATGACTTTCTCAAGCTGGATATGGATGGCAAATTTGCAGAAAAGGATTTGAAAGACTTTGTACAACTCTGAGAATTTTGCAGAGATGAATAGGGTAGCTTCTCTAAAGCCCTTTTTGAATATAGATAGCTATCTATATAGATGGATGGATGGTTATCAGTAATTTACCTTAAACGTGGGACTATCTTCCGGCCGGGATTTGCGATGGTCATAAATTCGAGTCGTGGAAATATTGGCATGACCCAGCCATTCCTGAACCTTGGCAATATCTGCCATATGTTCAAGTGCATTGGTCGCAGCTGTAGCACGTAAAGAATGTACGCCGATCCTGAAACCCAGTTTTTCTGAATATCCCTGCACGATCTTGTAAATGGCATCCGGAGTAATACCTTTCTGTATTTCCAACTTGTGCCGGTTGTTACTAAGAGAACGGAACAATGGGCCATTATCATCCTGACCATGGCCAGATGCTTCAAGATAATCATGCAGCAGTCCGATTGTTCCCGGATGAATGGGAAGGTAACGGGTTTTACCTCCTTTACCAAATACTCTCATGTGAAGTACACCACGTCGTTCTTGCTTGATATCCTTTACCCTCAGTCTGCAGAGTTCATCACGGCGTAAGGCATGGTAAAGAAGCGTTGAAAGAATAGCTCGATCCCGTTTCCCTTTAAGAGAAACGCTATCTGGTGCATCGTGAAGTGCTCGGGCCTGATGATCGCCCAATGCCGGTGATTTGCCTTCATAGCTATCTATACTGGGGCGTTTTACGCCTTTCACTGGATTATGCGTGACTGTATTCTGGTCGCACAAATATTCAAATAGCGAAGAAAGCGCCGCCAGACGATTGCGTATAGTAGTTCCTGACAAATCTCGTTTTCTGAGTTCATCCCGAAACGCGATGACATGGGCACGTGTGATCTGCCTGAATTCCTCAGGACGGAGTATGCCAGTAAACTGCATGAAATCCCTCAAGGCGTTTTTATATGTGCGACGAGTGCAATCATTCTCAAGGTTGGCAAACCATTCAACTTCAGGTGGCACATCTGCCAGCCTGTGAAAATCAGCGACCTCTAAAAGACGTTTCGATGGAAGATCGGTGGCAGGTAAATTCTCTTTGTTCATGTGCACAATTTACTATTGATAACCTATTTTATCAATAGTAAATGGGAAGGATAATAATCATCAATTAATATTTATATAAACTGTTAGCGGAGGGCGAATCAGTAACATTTAGTAAGCACATGGGTTCACACTATTTTATAATATACCTAATATGATTACTAAAAGGTATGATAGGTATATGACACACAGAATGACCATCACACTTGATGATGAAACATTTGCTTTTTTGAATCATGTTGCGAGTAGTAATCGCAGCGCCTATATCAACCAGCTCTTAAAACAGGAGCGCAACAGTTTCCTTCGGGAAGCTTTATGCAAAGCAAACCAAGAGGAAGCAGAAGATATGCATTATCAGGAAGAGCTGCAAGAATGGGACAGTACGCTGTCAGATGGATTAGCCAATGAGTGAATTCAAACAGTTGGATATCTACTGGATTGATCTTGAGCCGACCAAAGTGGCGGAAACAAAGAAACTGAGACCATGCGTGATTATTCAAAGCGATCTTGTGAATGTTCAATCAAAAACGCTAATTGTCGCTCCTTTGCTTCCCCAACATAAACCCTGGCCCTTTGCTGTAAACCTGGAGCCTACTGTTGCGAATGGTTTGGACAAGAGCCGCCATATCAACCTCAAGCAATTACGGGCGGTTGATATTTCACGTATTGGGAAAAAACAGGGCAGACTGGAGAACCAATATATTAATCCTATTAAAGAAGCGTTGATTACCATCTTTGATATCAGTCTGTAAATTTTGAACAATCATTTTTATATAAGAAAGATCCAGAGATTATTTTTCCTGGTTTTACTTCTGACCTTACCTCTTCAGCAGACCGTAGAAGCAAAGGATCTGTTCGGCCTGGTAGTAAAAATCGCTGACGGCGATACACTTACTATTCTTGATGGACAGAAGAAACAAATCAGGGTCAGATTGGCCGAAATAGACACCCCAGAATCGAAGCAGACTTATGGAAATCGCGCGAAACAGGAGTTATCTCGTCTCGTTTTTGGCAAAACCGTTTCAGTTAAAGTTCAAGACACTGACCGTTATGGCCGGACTGTCGGTAGAGTGTATGTAGAAAGAATCGACGTGAATGCTGCAATGGTGCGATTTGGTGCAGCATGGGTATATCGCCGATATGCGAAAGATCCAAACCTTTTCTTTCTGGAAAGCAAAGCACGAGAAAACGGGATTGGATTATGGAGTTTGCCAGAATCACAAAGAACCCCTCCATGGGAATGGCGCAAAGCAAATTAGCTTAGGAACGTGCTACTTGGAATGGTTTCTTTCATCACCTCATTTCTTTTTATTTTCATACTCTCATCCTCAATCGCGCACGCAGATGAGATAGAAAACAGGATCATTCAGAATATCCAAAACAACAGTATCACGATTATCGGCGAAAACCATCATAGACCTGAATCCATCCGGTTTTTTGAATCAATCGTTAACAGTTACCTCAAAGGTAACAATTGTTTGACTGTCGCACTTGAAGTTGCCAGCAGCCAGCAATTAATAATAGATCATTTTGTCGAAGGCAAAGTCCGAGTAGACGCCATCAAAATTCCCTCGATGATAGATCATTCAGATTACCGCTCAATGCTTGCTGGGTTTGCGATTATGAAAAGAGGCGGCGTGTGCATCAACATAATCGCAATAGATGCGGATGGAAAGACCTTAATCAGACGGGATGAATGGATGGTAAAAATAATAGAGGACCAGAACGAAACAATGCCAGTTCTTGCATTGCTTGGAAATCTGCACGCCTTGAAGAAAGTTAATTGGAGTGTGGATGGTCCCCTACCCTATTTTGCGGAATTGCTCGCTTCATCAGGACACCTTGTTAAATCCTATCACCAAGTCTGGGAGGATAAAACCTGTTCCTCTTATCAAAGAAAATGGGTTTCTCCAGATAGTGATCAAGCAACCAAGCTCATCAACAGCAGTCTTATTGCACTACTCAATGCCTTTGAATCTGAATCGGTCGAAGAAGTAACCGATGGTGTAATTTTGTGGAAATGCAGTTAAAGATGGTCTGGAATAATCCTGTCTTTCTGATCTACTTCAGCCTTTGCCAATAGTAAAAGCGCTAGTTCGACCCAGAACGATTAAGTCACTCGCTCATTCCTGAATTTTTTGCCGCCGCGAGTAACTCGCATATTTTTACAATGGAATGATTTGAGATTGTCGCGACAAGATTGGTTTGATCAAAATTTTGTAAGTATCCAAATCAAGATCCGATGAGGGCATGTTGAGATCGCGGGCTGCCTGAAGTGTATCTGTACTGCCCATGTAGTACCAGTCCTTGATTACGTGAAATTGTTCCATTTCGATGTGATTTTCCCGAATGCAAATTGCTCCATCAAATGGCCATTTCTGGAGACGCATATTTTCCAAAGCAGTAATAGTTTTGTCAGTATGATCATCAATAGATTCTTTTCCATAGCAAGCTCCACCACATAAACGAATCATGGAACGGAAACATGGCCTCCCTTTAGTAGATTTTTCCAGCCCGAGGGTTGCCAGGCATAGTTTATTTGTATCTGCCAGTTGAATAAGTGTAGTACGGGCAGTTCTACCACTGCGAAACAAGCCAAAAAGATTATCTGTCCTGGCCATATCCACTTCATTCATGTTTTTGAGATGAAGCTTCTTATTCTGCCAGTGCCAGCAGCATAGAGATCTGGATCGTCGCAGTCTTTTGTTATAGATCGGTAGATATTTTTTGATCAATGCTGATTCCAGTAGTAACGCTCCAATTTCACCAGCAGTAAGTTGATAGTCTATGCGGATAATTTGTCTTAATAATGAAGCCTCATAAGGATTGCGGAAGTGATCCATGACTCTGGAGCGAATATTGATGCTCTTACCGATATAAAGGGGTAGCTCAGTTCTTCCAAAGAAAAGGTATACACCATGACTCCGGGGTAAATCATCCAGCAGAGGTTTTAAGTGACTCGGGTAAACATAAGGTACCGTGGCCGTATCTATTTGTGGCATAACGTAAACAGGAAAAAAACAGAAACTGATACTGGGGATTTAACGTGTGCAGTCATTATGAATCAATTAGAGATGCTAACCGACTATTGCAATATTTTGGTGTTGAACAACCCCCGGATATTTATTCTCATGATGTGTGGCCGACTTATAACAATACGTTCATTATCAAGCCTGATGAAGCGGATGTCGGAGATGAAGCGGTACCGGCGTGGATAGCGTTATCTGGACAGTTCGGTTTGCTGCCTCCTTGGGCAAAAGAAACAACATACGGTCGCAGAACATTCAATGCCAGATCTGAAACGATTGATGAGAAACCCAGCTTCAAAGAGGCCTGGCGCAATGGCCATAGGTGCATTATCCCTGCTGAAGCTATTTTCGAACCTGATTGGCGTTCAGGTAAAGCGGTGCCAACTCGAATTGCAAGAAAAGATGGAGAACCAATGGGAATAGCTGGTTTGTGGTCTACGTGGGGAAAGGGATTACAAAAAATTGATTCGTTCACTATGTTAACCATCAACGCTGATGATCATCCGGTTATGAATCAGTTTCACAAACCTGGAGACGAAAAGCGAATGGTAGTGATCTTGCCGAAAGGCTCTTATAGAGACTGGCTGGCGGCACCTGTCAATGAAGCTAAAGAGTTTTTAACGCAATATCCGGCTGATAGACTTGGGATCTCAGCGTAGTTCAATTAATACGACGACCACCGAGAAATAAGAAGCCAACGACATAAATCACTGTTGAGGCATTGGCAATAGTCAAAAATACTTGCGCCGCAAAGGTGAAACCCAACAGGTACAACGGCACTATCAAAACCCACGTTACCATCGCAGGCAACGCAGACTTTATCGATGCAACTGCGAAGATAACTCCAGTCATGATAACTGTTGGCCAAAAGAGCAGCGGAACAATGTCTTCAAGCATCGGCGCAGCCTTTTTGATTGCTGGATCATCTACGTACATGCTCAACATGAGGTACGCACCCCACGCCATAACAATACCAACAAGTTCTTTGTCTATCTGTTTCCATGACAAAATATTTGTCGCAGCAATCTTCATAAACTTTTTTGCACTATTCATTCTATTCTCCAGTATTCACAAGTGCTACGACACGTTGTCAAAATCTGAGGGCAACTAGACTTCAAATTTAACCCGGCTTTTTTCCATTCTCGGCAGGATCGTAGGTTGTCAGTTTTTCAGTCTTTTCATTCACTCCATTCAGCAGCCTGGCGCTTTGCCGCCTTGGTGTCCAAGCAATCATGTACATAGGATTGATAGTAATTCCAATATGGTTGCACCATATGAACGGAAATAATGGGGAACGTTGCAATTCCGACAATTGTTAATGCCGAACTGAATCTGATGGTTCTATCCTTTCAATGTCCTGGTCGCAGATTTTTTTGCTACGTTCTAATTTCAAAAGCCAAGCGGCTGACAATATAAAAGACAAAACAGCTATACTCATACCTCGAATTAGGTAGCCAATATTGAGAGTGCCTAAGTAATCCTTAAATAAAATAGAACTAAGATATAGCAGCCCTGTCCAGGTAATCGCAGTGAAGATCAAGAAGCGGTGTTTCCGATATCCTGCTGCAAGAAAAGCGAGTATCGGAGCTAGCATAGTATTAAGAGACAGAAATAAATTATCTAGCGCACCTGGCTGTGTAGAGAGTTTTGGTATTACAATAATAGCTATAATGACGTGTACTGTTATAGAAAAGCAGCAAAGAAAGACAAAATCGCCTGTGCGTTGCTGCCAAGGTATTTCGTTATGCGAAGATTTCATAATATTTATACGCTTCTATCGAAAAAAAGCTGTTAATCCAAGACGCTTATTAGATTCGGATTTTCCAGTAGTAGTTGTCTGAACTAGATCATCACGAAATGTTTCTACTGTCTGAACAGGGTCTGAGTTAGTACCATCGGTTTGCAGCTGCTCGACTTTGTTATCCGACTTTTCTTCATTTTCCTTTTTTCTTGACTCAGCGGCGAGCTGACGGACGACTCCGTTGACATGAGTTGCAATCCTCAATATCCGTCTTTTCCATTCGTAGATTTTCTGAGAGTATTCCCGATCGGGTATCATGCCGGACAGCCAGAGTGCATCAAGTCCCGCCACTAAAGAATCATACTCACGAATGATATTGGCGTATCGGGCTGAACGGTGTGATGAGATTTTTGCCTCAACCGTTCCTGGATTAGAGTAATTCACCTTCCCAAGCGTGATCCCATTATCTTCAGCAATCTTTTCTAGCTGGCTAATTTCCCGACGGAGGTCTTCATGCGAGTTATTGAGTTTTTCATCCATTATTCCTTCCATCACCCTTATATTTTCTTCATCTGTAACTGCTCGCAGCACAATACTGAGGGAATATATGGATCGAGCATAAATATCAAATCCGCGTCTGAAAACTTGCTGAGCATGATAGGACTGCAAGGACAATTGCTGAACGATATAGGGACGGCTGCCGGGTTGTTGCTGTTCATCTGTTGTCATAGAAACCTCCAGTTAGGTAGTCAACATTTCGATTCTACAGATCACTTTTTTGAAAAAATAAGGGAAAGACATCACTTTTTGTAACCTTTCGGAGTTGCAACAGCTTTTACAGAATTTTAGAATTACTGGCATCTTTTGCTCTTTTCAAGAGCTGGATTTTCCAAGCTGAGGAAACAAAACAAACAGCATTCTTCATCTCAAACCCTCGGGGGTACTATTCCCCCACAGGGGATTGGTGTCTCCGCGGTTCAACTAAAGGAGGCACCCATGGTTGCAGCTGTCAATCTAAAGCTCAAAGCTGAGCTTCATCAGTCCCTTCAGATTCTAGAGTCTGAGGAGTATCACAAACATCCGTCCGTTGGGCATTCATCCTTAGTCAGGATAATGCGTTCACCGGCACACTATCAGGAATATGTTTCCAATCCGGTTGAGCCTACGCCCAACATGGTGCTGGGAACGGCATTCCACACTTACCTGCTTGAAGAAGAGGCTTTTCATTTTAGATTTGTCGTGACGCCAAAGTTTGACCGGCGCACCAAGGAAGGAAAAGCGTTGGCTGAGGAATGGGAAGCCAATAATTCTGGGAAAATCTGTCTCACGGCAGAACAGATTCAAACTATTTCAGGCATGGCGTCATCCGTTAAGCAGCACCTTGGTGCAGCAAGACTACTTGATCATGGGCTGACGGAAACATCTGGTTTCTGGACAGAAAAACAGACAGGAATAGAGTGTAAATTCCGGCCTGATTTCTTACCTCTCGATAAAAAAGGCAACTTTATCACCGGTATCGTTGATGTAAAAAGTTGTGTCGATGCCAGCTCAGAGGGATTCTCCAGAGCCATTTCCAATATGGGGTATGACGTGCAGGCGTCGTACTATCAGGACGGGCTTTATGAATTGACGGGATACCGTGTCCCGTTCTATTTCATGGCCGTAGAGAAAGAGCCTCCGTATGCAGTCGCTGTCTATCAGGCATGCGACAACATGATAGAGGTTGGCCGTAAGAAATATCAGGCGGCACTTCAGCTTCTCAGGTGGTGTAAAGAGCATAGCACCTGGCCTGCCTATCAACCCGACGGGATGATTGAGGAAATCAATCTGCCGCGCTGGGCTTCCAGTTTCAGTCTTGAAGGCTGATTTCATTGAGAGAACCTTCTGCTCCTTCGGGAGCGGGGGTTTTCCCCAGTGCATTCTTAGTGTGCTGTGGAAAGCCGAATGGTTCTTTCTGATTCATGCAGAAAGTCATCGAGGAAGCTGATCTCGCTAAATAAGCAGCATTACCAGGCTGCTCAGGAAACTGACAGTCATTTAAAACCCAGTCGGGAATATACATTTTCCCGTTGGGAATGGTGTTTTTCCGGCTTTTTCTGATTCAAGGAGTAAATCATGTTGAACAAAGTACAACTGATAGGATTTTTGGGTAAAAACCCAGATGTTCGTTATACCCAGGATGGAGATGCTATTTGTCGTATCAGCATGGCCACCAGCGAAAGCTGGAAAGACAAAAAAGGCGAGAAACAGGAAAAAACGGAATGGCATCAGATCGTTTTTTTCGGAAAACTTGCTGAAACGGTTGGCGAATACCTGAAGAAAGGTTCACCAGCTTATGTTGAAGGCAAATTGCAGACCCGTTCCTGGGATAAAGATGGTGAAACCCGTTATTCAACCGAGATTGTAGCTGAAAGCATGAAAATGCTCCCAAGCGGCAAAAACTCTGCGGGTTCCAGCAGTAATGAAGAGCCATTTTAGGGAGGTGAAATGAATAAAACCATTCAACCTTCTGTCCGGAAAGAAAGCAACACCACGCCGGATAATGCCGAGTTTGATCGTGTATTGAAAAGGATCGAGCAAGGCGCATCAACTATCTACGATGCCCGATTTATCCGGGAGTTCGTAGCCAGCATCAGCCATCGGGTTGTCAATGGGAGTCATTCCTGAGATTCACCCTTTTCATTCACCCGGACGGGAGAGATTTCTCCCGTTGGGGAATGAATGTCTCGTACCGGGTTTTTCTTAGGAGAAAAATCATGAATGCAGACAAAGCAAGAATGTTGGCAAGTGGTCGCTGGAATGAGTTACTGATTACACTCGCTCCAGCAATTAAACCTGCCATGGAACGCATAGGTTGTCATGTTTCATGCCCTGTACACGGCGGAAAGGATGGTTTTCGTACCTTTCCAAAGGTAAATCAGTCTGGTGGGACAGTCTGTAACACCTGTGGCAATTTTCCAGATGGTTTTGCCACCCTTATGTGGATTAACGACTGGAACTTCAAAACCGCATTGCAGGCTGTAGCAGATTACCTTGTGGCTGGAGATTATCAGTCTAAGCCTGCTAAAAGACAGATACCAGAAATAAAAGGCAAGAATGATGAAAGGTTGCGCCAGGCACTTAACAGAACCTGGAGTGAAGCAGTGCCATTATCTGATCCCAGTGCCAAACCAGCCAGAAGTTATCTGGAACTGCGTGGTATCAGCCTGTTACCAGCTAGCAATGTTGTCAGGTTTCATCCTTCACTACCCTACTATGACGGCGAACAGTGGGTGGATGATTTCCCGGCTATTGTATCTCTGGTCTCAGATGTGGCAGGAAAGGCGGTAACCATTCACCGAACCTTTTTAACGGAAAAAGGTTGCAAAGCACCTGTTCCTTCTCCGAAAAAGGTAATGCGTTATCCGACAGAAAAGAAACTTACTGGTGGTGCTATTCGTCTGGCGGAACTGGATTCTCCTATTCTTGCGGTAGCAGAAGGGTTGGAAACAGCTCTTTCTGTAATGGAAGGAACAGGACTCCCAGTATGGTGCGTAATAAATGCCAATCTACTGGAGAAATTTACGCCACCTGAATCAGTAAAAAAGGTTCTGATCTTCGCTGATAAGGATCTTTCTACCAAACAGCATCCGGCAGGTCATGGACAGGAAGCCGCAAGGAAACTTGTTCAAAGGCTCTGGCAGATGAATATCAGGGTATCACTTGCAATCCCGGTGGATGATATTCCAGCTGGGCACAAATCACTGGATTGGAACGATATGCTGCGTCAAAACGGCAGATGTGCTTTTCAACCAGAGAATATTCAGGCTACAACAGCAATATAGGAGAAGCTCTGTCCTTCGGGACAGGGCTTTTACCTGTTACTCGATATTTTTTCAGAGTGGGTAGTTTTGCTCAATGCGAAAAGCTATTGGTTTCTTGCGACTGATTTATTCAGACGCTGAAATTTCGTAACTGGCGAAGCAAAACAAACAGTACTTCAACCTGCCAGCAGATGCTACTGCCTGGTATTTGACTACCCAGCGGGGATTCTGATTCCCGCAAGGGAACGTGCCCTCGCCAATTGGAGGTTCCAAATGTTCGATACAAAATCACAGAAATCAAAACATGACAGTGTGGTTCAGATGGATTTTGCAGAATGTGGCCAGCAATATTCAGGACACATTGTTGAGATGACCGATAAACGCACAATTCAGGAACAGGACAATAAGCCTGGTCATCTGGCCGTACATGACAGGCAGGCAATAAATCCTAATGCCCGACGTGGATATGTAACAGGAATTGGCTGGTGTTGGATGTGTGAAGGCGAAATCATCGAGGTCATTCAAGAAGAAGGTGAGGATGGATCTCTCTAAATAAATCTAATCAGGGGAACAGTGACTGAAAAAGTCACTGCCCCCTAATTACAGCAGGCACAGTCACTCTCGATCAAAACAGAATTCATGCTTATGGCTCTGCCATAGCTGATTTTCCAAGCTGAGGAAACAAAACAAACAGCATTCAAAAGCGATGCGAGCTTATCCGCATCATTCCCAAACCGGGGCATCTTCTCCCGGTTGGGGGTCATGGTGCCCCTTCTTTACGGAGCACTATCATGGCATTACAGGCACTTAAAAATATCCATCGCTCACAGCAACAACAGGGTAATGGAGAAGAGCAGAAGAATTTCCCGGCATTATTGGAGAAATACAAGGGAGAAATTGCGCGAGCACTCCCACGTCATATCAACCCTGATCGTATGGTCAGGATTATTCTGACGGCGTTTCGGATGAATCCAAAGCTAGCAGAATGCGATCCTCGTTCTATCTTTGCAGCCACTGTCCAATCTTCCCAGCTTGGGCTGGAAGTAGGATTGAGGGGAGAAGCGCATCTGGTGCCGTACAAAAAGGAATGCCAATTGATACCCGGCTATACAGGTCTGATCAAATTGGCGAGGCAAAGCGGTTTTGTCCAGGACATCTATGCCCATGAGGTCAGAGTGAACGACGAGTTTACGCTCGATCTTGGCATGGAGCGCAATCTTGTACATAAGCCGAAGATCGGTATTGGTGGATTTCCTGCATCTGATGAGGAACGCGGGCCAATTGCCGGGTTTTATGCGGTTGCTGTTTTCAAGGATGGAAGTCGTACATTCGTGGCAATGAGTTTGAGTGATGTAGCGCGAATACGCGACAACTCAAAGGGTTATCAGTCAGCCAAACGAAATCGAAAGGAATCTGCCTGGGACACTGATTTCGTTGCCATGGGCTTAAAAACAGCCATTCGGCGTTTGTGCAAATATTTGCCCCAATCACCGGAACTGGCTACGGCTCTTTCGCTTAGTGACGTTGCTGATAAAGGAAGAGAACAGCACCTCGATCTGACTGATGCCGTAATGGGTGATTACGTACCCGTGGATAGTGATGAAGAAGAGGCGGAAATTGTCTCGACTGACAGCGCTGACACTTACGAAAAAGACCCTGAAATTAAAGCTGCAATTCTGGCAATGGAAAAAGCCAAAACCATTGAAGCACTTGATGAGGTCTACATCCGGTTTGAAGCAGATTTTCCAGATGATCGGCTTGAATTCCTTAAGCGCGAATACCTTCGTATTAAGGAAAAAATAATGTAACACCAGGAAACCCTGCCCTTCGGGGCGGGGGTTTTCCCCAGTGCATTCTTAGTGTACTGCGGAAAGCCGGATTGTTCTTTCTGATTCATTCAGGAAGCAATCGAGATAGCTGGTCTCGCTAAACAGACAGCAAACACTATCCATCGGGGAACCGAGTGGATTTCATCAATCCTGCGGGGATGCCAATATCCCCGTCGGGGCTCTGGTGTGCCCGCATTTCTAAGGGGTACATCATGGAAACACTATTTTTCTTCATCGCTTTTACTTTCCTTTTCGTGTTCGAAAGAACGAGAAGGGTTCAGTCTGCTCAGTGGAATGAGGTTCTACCGGAATTCCGCAGTAACTGGGAGCAATACGATATTCCAACCTATCAACGGCTTGGAATCGAAATTGCTGTCCAGGAAGAAGTAATAGCAGTAGAGAAGAAAAAAACAGCACCAGCATCCAGATCCCGTTCAGGGAAATAGCTGATGCATCATTAATCAAGTGAGGCTTCCTGTGTGAGTAAATCGCACGAGATGGCCTCACTCATCTTTAAACCCTAAGCGGGGATATCGTTTCCCGCCAGGGGTCGGTGTCTCCGCCAAACGGAGACTCCAAATGATTGATACAAAATCACTGGACTGGAATTCACTTTTACAAGAAGCGTTATCCGCTCCTGGGCATATTTCAGAGGCGTATTCAATGTTTCACCGGTACAGCATCGTAAATAGGTTGTGGGTAATCAAGCAGCTCAAAATCCGTAAATTACCGCTATCCCCCATCGCCAGTTTCAACCGTTGGAAAGAACTAGGCAGGATAGTAAGAAAAGGTGAAAAGGCTCTGTCTATGTTCGTGCCATGCACAAACAAAGTTATTGAGTCTGAAAGTAATGATCCTAAGTATATTCTCACGGGGTTTATGGTGAGAAATAAGTGGTTTTCTCTGATCCAGACAGAAGGTGAAGAATACGTATCTGATGTTCTGGCCGGGAAATGGGACTATCAACTTGCACTAAACACGCTTGGTATCAGGGAAGAACCTTTCTCCGATATAGATGGAAATTGTGGAGGTTATGCAAAAACGTCAGAAAGTGTGATTGCAATAAACCCGCTTGCTCCGCAACCATGGAAAATCCGGTTTCATGAGATGGCACACTGCTTGCTGCATAAAGATGATGAATTCCTGTCTGATAGCTATCAGCTTGATTACAGCATGGAAGAAGTCGAGGCAGAATGTGTAGCTTATCTTTGCTGTGCTTCTCTGAACCTTCCAGGTATAGAGGAAAGCCGGGGATATATTCAGCTGTGGATGGATCATTCCATATACAGCGAGCTGACCAAGAAAAATATACAGCGGATTTTCAGTGCTGCTGACAGTATCTTATCCTCTGGCAATGCTGAGAAGCTAAAGGATAAAGAATATGGAAGATCCTGATTTTTTGTCTGTCATAGATGAACTTCTTGGTGTTATGGATGAGTTGCGAGAGCAAATTGTCCAGATGCAAAGTATGCTCGAAGATAAGGACGGGAGTATACAGTCTGCAATCGATAATTCCGTGAAGGTGGAACAGGAGTTAAGAATGTTTCTTAGTCAGTTTCACCAGTAGGAAATTAATAAAAACCTAATCAGGGGAACAGTAACTGAAAAGTCACTGCCCCCTAATTACAGCAGGCACAGTCACTCTCGATCAAAACAGAATTCATGCTTATGGCTCTGCCATAGCTGATTTTCCAAGCTGAGGAAACAAAACAAACAGCATTCAAAAGCGATGCGAGCTTATCCGCATCATTCCCAAACCGGGGCATCTTCTCCCGGTTGGGGGTCATGGTGCCCCTTATTTAAGGAGTTACCATGAAATCATTTGATCAAATGAGTGATGCCGAATTATTGGCATTATTGGTAGGTGAAGAGGTCGCACTTAAACTCGCAGAGCGACCACTTTCAGAAATATTCGGGTACAGGACTGAAATACCTTCCTTGGTATCCGAAAGTCGAGCTATATATCAGGATTATCCGATATTAAGCGCATCCAAAGAACTGATCAGCAGATGTTTTGTGGAGAAAATGGAAGCCGGTGACACTATGACTTCACAGGAAATCGTTAAGCAATTCCTCTGCAACAAAATCGGGAATCTTGAACATGAGGTATTTTGGTGCCTATGGCTGGATAATTGTCACAGATTAGTTGCTTTTGAAGAGATGTTTCGTGGAACGATCGATCAGGCAGTTATTTATCCGCGAGAAATCGTCAAAAGAGCACTCCAGTGCAATGCTGCAGCGGTCATACTTGCGCATAACCACCCTTCAGGAAACATTACACCCTCTGGTAATGATGAAGGTATTACCAGAAAAATTCAAAAGGCACTTGATGTGATAGAAGTCAGGTTACTGGATCATATTGTAGTTGGTAAAACCAGAGCTGCTTCATTTGCAGAAATGGGGCGACTTTGACTAATTTGGAATACTGGGCAATTGCTCAGTTCGCTCCAAATAAAACTAAACAATGAATCCACCTCTGGCGATGATATCGCCGGAGTGGATTCTTCCGAATCAAGTACGAAAGCGCGAATCAAAAGAGAAGTCCCGAATGATCTCAATCGTCACTTCTCGCATCATTGGATGATTTGGATTAATGACAATATTTCTCGCTTCTGGAATCACGGCCGAGGGCACAATTAAACCAAGGTGAATTCCTTTGATCAGAAAGGTATCACCGTAAGCAGCGGCTCCGGGCGAACCAGGAAGCGCGTTCCAATCATCAGGCAAATCATTGAGATCAGGTTCCTCGTAGAAATCATTTGTAGTAGTTGAGATCTGGTCTGACAGTTACCCGATTTGACGAGTGCCTGTTAGATCAGATTCAGTTATTCAATTCGGTAATTTTATCGTCCCATATCTTCTTTGCGTCAATTAAAGTTTGCATCGGGGTGCGTCCACAGCACATTTTTCCCTGGTGAGTCTGCACACTGTTGTAGTACGCCATCCAATCATCCAGATCGTGTTGTAACTCTTCAATGGACTGGTAAATCTTGCGCGGGCATGCCACCTGGTAGAACTCCTGCAAGATGGTTTTGTGAAAGCGTTCGCAAATACCGTTGGTCTGCGGATGATTGGCTTTCGTTTTGGAATGTTCGATGTCATTGAGTGCCAGATAAAGCTGGTAATCATGATTTTCCGGCTTGCCGCAATATTCGGTACCGCGGTCGGTCAGAATGCGAATAATGCCCATACTCTGTTCAGCAAAGAACGGCAGTACCCGGTCATT
>Ga0206106_100494_pt1 | contig 27305 bp, 27 predicted proteins | sample 1B1ome_FD_148677 | JGI IMG/M metagenome (GOLD analysis project Ga0206106, IMG submission 148677) | Enriched microbial communities from leaf-cutter ant dump, University of Wisconsin, Madison, United States - 1B110A | ecosystem: Environmental > Terrestrial > Nest > Insects nest > Nest dump | place... | reverse complement strand
GATTACCAGCTTTATCTGGCACTCAATGACATCGAACATTCCAAAACGAAAGCCAATCATCCGCAGACCAACGGTATTTGCGAACGCTTTCACAAAACCATCTTGCAGGAGTTCTACCAGGTGGCATTCCCGCGCAAGATTTACCAGTCCATTGAAGAGTTACAACACGATCTGGATGATTGGATGGCGTACTACAACAGTGTGCGGACTCACCAGGGAAAAATGTGCTGTGGACGCACCCCGATGCAAACTTTAATTGATGCAAAGAAGATATGGGACGATAAAATTACCGAATTGAATAACTGAATCTGATCTAACAGGTACTCGTCAAATCGGGTAACTGTCAGACCAGATCTCAACTACTACAGTTTAATGGCCAGAGGTGGATCAGTTTAGATGGCCATTAACAGGCTGGCGCTCAACCAATGCTTACTTGCACCTGATTGCCTAAACCGCTGAGTATCTGGGCTACGATGCTTTGCTGATTTCCACCGGCAGCGATAACCTCGATCCGATCGTAAGCAGGAGTAGCGCCCGGTCACCAGACTGGGCGAGTGTGAATGGCAAATCTGAGATGTTTTCCCGCCTTGATACGTCCGTAGCCCCAAGTGATTACCGTATCGGCAATAAGTCCGACAAGCCCTGAACCCATGCTGATACCGATACCGAAAGCCATTGCAAACATGACTATCTGATCTAATTCCCAGATGAGGAAATGTTCGTGTGCATCAAGAAAAATCAGTATATATCCCGTCTCATCGCCATTCATGATTTCATCCTCCTTATACTGTGGCTGTCATGATGATATTGATGATTCCCGGTGAAAAATTCAGGAAAATTGCAAATGCAACACCAGCGAAAATCGGTACAGGATTAACCCGTGCCATAAAAAAGATAGCTCCGAGAGAGACCGCTGCTATTGACACTATCTTTCTACAAAACTCAAGAACAAGATCTTCAAAGAAGGTGTAAAGTGGGCTAAATGCTGTACCGCCTGTCCCGGAAATTGCATCTGCTGCCACAAAGCAAGCGGTTACAAGTACCAGTAAAGCCTGTAAATGGCGTTTATTCAGTTGTAGGTTCAACATTTCAAGCTCCTTTGTTAATAAAAGACTTTACGAGCCAGCCAGTACCCGTTCCAAGAGCGATTCCACCTATATGTGAGGCAAAATTACCACTGGTGATTCCGTTCGGCAGTAGTATTCCCATGGCAATAAATGCACCTGCAATTACCATGTCTCGGATTGCCTCTCGGGATTGCGGGAAACCGCTGGCGTGAGAGATTTTTTTATCCACATTTATTTTTCCTCATGGATGATTTCAACAACGACACGCCTGTTAAGGGCGCGTCCCTTCTCCGTGTCGTTCGCTGCCAGATAGCAGCGAGCCCCTCTGGATGCGACTTCTATCGGATTTCTTATGCCGCGTTTTCTGGTCCACGCGGAAACCTTATTTGCCCGCTTCCGGGCGAGTAGCTGGTTATATGTTTCATCACCCAGGCTGTCGGTAGCCGGTAACCAGCAGTTTTTGTGATCGGGTACAGCTTCAAGGAATTGTTTCAGGGCACTCAGATCCTGTGGATCAGCGCTGTTCAGGGCAAAATGGACTTGTATCTGATCGCTTCTGATTTTTTCTGCTACGGAAATGACAGCTATCATTGGAATGGTTCGGATAGCCGTTTTGCGCGCAGAATTTCTGCAATTGACACCGACCTCGCAAAATCTCCAGTCACCATCAAACTAGGCAACATCGAATATTTTTTTAAGAGCAATTGGACGTTCTACTGTTTTTTGGGTGGGCTGTGCCGTACAGGCACCCATTGCATTCCAGTTGTAGCCAAGCCTTTTGAAATTGTCAGCAAGCACCCAGGCGCCAACCAGTGTATTGGTACAGAGGTCATACAGGGATTTCTCCGTGATTCCGTAATGTGCAAGTTTCAGTAACCAGGAGCTGTTGATCTGCATGTGTCCGATATCATAACTTCTGTTTTTATTACTGCGATTGGTGGCTTTTGTATTGCCACGGGATTCAACCGTTGAAATTGCACGCAACAGATCAGGATGAATCCCATATCGTTTAGATGCCTGATCGAAGCATGCAGATTGAACCGTAACAGGTACGAGAAGCGCTGATATAAGTAGATCTCGGTAATTCATGCAGCCATTCTATGAAACTGAATGGCTGAAAATCGGGGGAAAGGAATACAAAAATGAAACGTTTCAAGATTTTTGCTCAGTTGCGCAGCAATTCTCGCCCTTCAAGCTGAGGAGAATATCAACGACTGCGTAAGCAAAACTGCTCATATCAATCTGTGATACACTCATTTGACTGAAATTTGTTATTCAAATGAGTGAATTAAACGATGAGCATCGAATCAAAACAAATCGGTCGGAAAGCCTTATCCAGTCAATCATTCCTGAAATGGGGGAACACTATTCTTAAAATGTCTCCAGCAGAAAGGATTGAAATGGTTAGGGGTGGGGTAAAGGTAGCGATTATGGTCGAAGCAGGACAATACTATGGTATTTCTCAGGCGAAGCTTTCTAAACTACTAGGTATCTCGGATGCAACCATTACCAGGAAAATCAAAGCGGGTGGCAAACTTGGCCCTATGGAGTCTGAACGGCTTGCACGAATTGCATCTGTCGAAGCTGAAGCAGAGAAGGTGTTTGATTCATCAGAGCTTGCAAGACGCTGGATGCTTGAACCCAATTTGGCTTTGGGAGAAGCGCCATTATCATTTCTGGATACTGATACAGGGGCAGATGAAGTCAGGAAGGTTTTGGCAGCGATTGCTTATGGTGGTGTTGCTTAGTGCTTGCCTGGAGGATTGCTAAAAAAGAGTTCGCTCTTGATCGCTCCGGATTTGGTGCCAGTATAAAGGGGCAGCGCTGGAACAGTCTAAATATTCGGGCAATCTATGCTGGTCTTACTCCGGAAATTTCGGCGATGGAAAAATTGGTACATGCTGGCTCGATTCTTCCGCAGAATCTTCAACTGGTACGACTCACCTTGCCAGACGCTAGTGATTTGTATGAGGAGCTTGATCTCAAAGATTTGCCAGATGATTGGAACGCGCTTCCTGGCTCACCCGGAGCTGCTGCTTACGGCGATACCTTTCTGATCGAAGGAATTCACCTTGGTTTAATTGTGCCCTCGGCCGTGATTCCAGAAGCGAGAAATATTGTCATTAATCCAAATCATCCAATGATGCGAGAAGTGACGATTGAGATCATTCGGGACTTCTCTTTTGATTCGCACTTTCGTTCTTGATGATGAATAAACAGAGGAGATTTTTTCTTCTATGCCAAGCTCAACGAACATCTTCCTTGGCACACAAAGCCAGCCATGTCCTGCATCCTCAATTGAATAAATATTACCTATTACACAGTCCAGATTTCCTGCCTCATGTTCTGCAACATGCGCAGTACATAGCGCCATTCGCTTTTATCCCAGGGGGTGAAGCGCGGTAACTGGAACAGGTCGCTATCCTGTCGGGCAGCGCCCCATGCGGTTGAAACAGCTGCTTCAAATCCGGCATCCTTGACTATTTTTGCGTGTGCAGAAAGGTAATCTTTCCCCGGTTTGCCGTTCGGGTAAGCGAACAGGCGCAAGGGAGTACCCGTGATGGCTTCGAGTTTTGCCTTGCCTTCGGCTATTTCGGTGCGTGCAGCATCATCATCGATGCTAGCGAGAATCGGGTGGGTGAGGGTATGGCCGCCTATTTCCATTCCTGCATCGTGCAGTTGCCGGACTTGCGCCGAGGTCATCATGAGATCATCCGGCAGATCGGCAGCGATGATGGTGCTGAGTTTGTCCACCTGGGAGGCTCGTGCTTCATGAGGCAGGTATTTCAGTTTGTCGATCAGCAGATTCAAGGTTTCCCGCCTTTGTTCAAGTGTGGCGATGGCGTGGTTTCCCAAACCGATTGCATTCAAATCCAGTTTGTCTCCTTTGGCCCGGCGTACCGATTCGATGACAGTGTCGTTCCACATTCTTCCCCCATCGAGAAAGCTGGAGGCGATGAAGAATGTCGCAGTTACACCATATTTCTGCAGAATAGGAAGTGCAATTTCAGCGTTGTCTGCATAGCCGTCATCAAACGTGATGCAGGCTGCGCGGCCGGGCAGGGTACCGTTGCGTAGCTGGTTCACTGCTTCGGATAAAGGCAGGATATTGAAATTGTTGGTCAAATAGCTCAATCCCTTTTCGAATTGTGCGATTCCGCCTTCTCCCGTCAGCAGATCAGGTTCCGGCAGAACACGATGGTAAATGACAATGGATAATTTTGCGTTTTTACCTGCAGGAGAAAACAGGGAAGGCAGTATTTTCATGGGAGCAGTATTTGGGGTTTGATCTGGTTCAGGAAAAACAAGGATACCGAGTGAATCGATGTCACCAGATCGGTGTCAGTGGTCGTTTTTCCATGTTATTTGGAAGAAATGATCCGGTTTTACAATATTTCGGGTGTCATCACTGCGCGCAGGATGATACTTTCCCGTTCATCTTTTTGTTTGTAGCTGAACCACCAGATCGAACCTTTGCGTACACTGAAGCCAGTTTCATCTCCTCTCAGCAGGAGAGAGGCAATTTTGCCAAGAGTTGGCTGATGCCCTACTACCAGCACCATTCCTTCTTCTTCCGGCCAGGCAATTGTATTGAGTACTCTGTGCGGGGTAGTGCTCGTTCCTATCTGATCACTGGTTTCAAAATGGTGGGTCAATGCCGAGACGGTTTGCTGTGTACGTGTAGCCGGACTGACGATGATGCGCGTATCCTTTGGTAATTTAGGCTCAAGCCAGCGGGCCATTTTTTGTGCCTGTTTCAAACCTTTTTCAGTCAGTTTGCGGGTGGCATCAGGAATGCCATCTTCCGCTTCGGCGTGACGCCATAAAATCAGATCCAAATGATGCTCCTTTCTAGATAAGAATTATCGGTGTTTTCTGTTATTGAATCATGTTCAGGTGATGATCCCGAACAGGGTACCGGTAAGTGCGGTAAATGCCATGGCAAGTGCTCCCCAGAAAGCGACACGTGCAGCGCCTGTCAACATATTTGCTTTTCCGAGATAGGCTGCTAATGTTCCCAGAGCAGTAAGCGAAAGCAGGGAGGAAGTTGCTACGATCGGGATGATATGGGTTACAGGTGCGATAATGGTTGCAGCAAGGGGCATCGATGCACCAAGGATGAACATACCTGCAGATGTAAAGGCAGCCTGGACGGGTTTGGCATTGACTCGCTCGTGCAGACCCAGTTCATCCCTGAGATGGGCATCAAGTGCATCATGAGCCATGAGCTCCCGGGCAACCTGCGCTGCCAGTTCGGGCTGCAATCCTCTTTTTATATAAATGTCCGTAAGTTCCTGCAGCTCAAAATCGATATCCCGATTGAGATGGTACTGCTCGAGGGCGACATCTGCTTTTTCTGTATCTGATTGCGAGCTTACGGAAACATACTCTCCTGCAGCCATCGACATAGCACCGGCAACGACACCAGCTACACCTGCAAGAAGAATGTCATCTGCAGCAGCATGAGCAGAGGCCACTCCGATAATCAGGCTGGCGGTGGAAACGATTCCATCATTGGCGCCCAGTACTGCGGCCCGTAACCAGCCGGTACGATGTGAATAGTGGGTGTTGTCATGAGTCATTGTCTGAGTTCTGTTCTTATTTCAGGATAGTTTTCAACCAGCGGGAAATATCGACCAGCTCCTGATCACACACGGTATGTTCCATTGGATATTCATACCAGGTCACGGGGTAGTGGTATTCACGCAACTGTTGCAGTGAGGTATGTGCCAATTCAATCGGGACGATGGGATCGTCGCTGCCATGGGCCATGAATATGGGGGTTATCCTGTTGGTGATATGCGCTTCCCGTTCGATCTTATGAGCAAGTGGGAGATAGCCTGACAAGGCAATGATGCCAGCCAGTCTGTCCGGGTGGCGCAATCCTGTATACAGTGCCATGGCGGCACCTTGTGAGAATCCCGCCAGAATGAGGTGATCAGGCGGAATCCCTCGCTGATCTTCACGTTCGATCAACTCCACGATTGCGTGCTGTGATCTGCGTATTCCGGTTTCATCTTCCTGTGTACTGAAATCAGTGTGCTGGATGTCGTACCAGGCTCGCATGGTGTATCCGCCATTGATGGTGACAGGCTGCTGAGGAGCATGCGGAAATAGAAATCGGATCGGGATTTTCGGTAAATCTAGCGCTTGTACAACAGGTACGAAATCATTGCCATCGGCTCCCAACCCATGCATCCACAAAATGGTATATTCCGGATTTGATCCGGTTGTAATATCGATTGCAGAAAGCTGAAATGAATTGTCTGGCATGGCGCTGTTGAGAATTAACCGGGTTGGCCGGTAGCGATAAATTTATCGGGTTCTATACTATCATTGATGAGGAGTCGTATGAAACGCAGGAGTTTTTTCAAGCTGGTGGGGTCGAGTGCTGCAGCAGCTGCTTTATTTCCAGCCGTTGCGCGTGCATCTTTGCCCCCAAACCAGAAATGGCGCAGCTATCAGTTAACGTACCAGGTTACTCTACCCGCAGCGGGTAAGGTTGCAAAACTGTGGCTGCCTTTGCCGGACGCAAGTGATACCGTTTATCAGTTCACTCAGGGAAATAACTGGAGCGGAAAAGCGACAGCTTCAGCTTTTTATATGCTGCCGGGTACTCAATCACAGGTATTTTTTGCTCTCTGGCAAAAGGGGGAGGAGCGTACGGTCAGGGTAAGCAGTATTGTCAAAACTGCTGACCGTACTGTTGATCTGCATTCCTACCGGGCGCCTGCCAAAATTTCAATTCCCCAGAATATACAGCGCTATTTACAATCCACCAAGCATATTCCATTGGATGATGCTGTGAAAAAAATGGCGCGCTCTGTGACCAGCCAGGTCAATGCACATACTCCTTTGCAGCAGGCGCGTGCCATTTATGATTGGGTAATCAATAACGTGGCCTATGATATCAATGGGCGTGGGCAGGGCAGTGGAGATCTCCGGAGTCTGCTTTCCAGGAAGGAAAATCTCAGTGGAAAATGCGGGGATATTCATGCACTCTTTGTAGGTCTGGCACGTGCTTCCGGTATCCCCGCCAGAATCCAGTATGGAATCAGGATCGGTGATTCGGCATTGAACAAAAATCTGGGTAAGTCGGGTGACATCAGCACTTCTCAACATTGTCAGGCAGAATTTTATCTTTCCGGGTTGGGGTGGGTGCCGGTAAATCCATCCGATGTGGCCAAGGTTATGGCGGCAGAATCGTTATCACACAGCCATGATTCGATCAGTCAGCTGAGAGAAAAGCTGTTTGGTTCCTGGGAAATGAACTGGGTGGCATTCAATGAAAGAGAGAATGTTGACCTCGGTACCACCAAAGTGAGTGCCGCCATCAGCAAGCTGCCATTCTTCGGTTACCCCCATGCAGAAATTGACGGGCGGTTGCAGGATAGTCTGGAACCGGAATCCTTTTCCTACAAAATTACCTCAGCAGTACTGGTGGGGACCGGCGCAAAGCTGTAATCCGAATATAACCTGATGATTATCTCGACTGGTGGATAATCATCAGGTATTGATAAGAAACTGCTATTTTGTGCTGAATGAATTAGGTTGTTACCAGGATCGGGGAAAGAGTATCGCTGACAGATAGTTCTGCAGAAGCACCCTAGTCGTTCGAGAAGCGTCCTTCCGTTACCTCACGGATAATACCGGCACGGATCGTAAAATCACCAAAATGCTCATCAGGCAGCCGCTCTTTTGCGTAGCGACCGAGTATTTCATTAAGTGATTCAAGGATTGCCGGTTCACCAATATTTTCGCGGTAAAGGCGATTGAGGCGCTGGCCGTGAAAGCCACCACCCAGGTAAAGGTTGTATTTGCCTGGTGCGCGTCCAGTAAGTCCAATTTCTGCAATGAAAGGGCGACTGCACCCATTGGGACATCCTGTCATTCTGAGTGTAATCGGTTCATTGTGCAGGTTGTACCGAGTAAGGATTCCCTCGATCTTCGTAATCAGATCGGGCAGATAACGTTCGCTGTCAGCCATTGCCAGGCCGCAGGTTGGCAGGGCGACACATGCCATTGAATTCAGACGCAGTACACTGCGCTCGTTAAAGGCGATTAATCCTGTTTCCCTTAGTAATGCTTCTATCTCAGGTTTGTCAGCCGTGGTAACGTTGGCAATCATGAGATTCTGGTTGGGAGTCAGGCGAAAATGTCCTTTGTGAACATGTGCAATCCGCGCAATTTTATCAAGCGTATCACGGTTTAACCGGCCGTTCTCGATAAACAGTGTGAAGTGATGAAATCCATCATCTGATTCAATCCACCCGTAGATATCCGCATTGGAGGTAAAGTCATAGGGGCGTGCCGATTCGAGCGGCCCGGCGCGATCTTCAATGGCAAGTTTGATCCAGTCCAGTCCTTTATCGTCGATCGTGTATTTAAAGCGGGCGCGTGACCGATCGGCACGATTGCCATAATCACGCTGAACACCCATGACAGCCTCGGTAACAGAAATAAGTCTGTCCGGCGTAATGAAACCGATGACTGATGCAGTACGAGGGTAGGTATGTGGCGCCTTGTCGGTACGCCCCATTCCACCACCGATTGCGACATTGAATCCCTCTATTTTTCCATCCTTTCCAACGATTGCGATATAACCCAGATCCTGGGCATAAATATCAATATCATTATTGGGTGGAATCACGAATCCGATTTTGAATTTACGGGGCATATAGGTTTGCCCGTAGAATGGCTCTTCCGGTTCGGATGAAGCAATCCGCTCTTCGCCATACCAGATTTCGTGATAGGCCCGGGTTTTGGGAATGACGTGATCACTTACTGTTTTTGCCAGTGCTGCTAATTCTGCCTGCAGTGCAGGGAATTGCGGGTTGACAGTCGCCATTACCCCGCGTGAATCATCTCCACATGCAGCTACTGTATCAAGCAATACTTCGTGAAGACCCCGGATCACTGGAACAATATTTTGCTTGAGTACCCAGTGGAACTGGAAAGTCTGCCGGGTAGTCATGCGCAAGGTTTCGTTGCCATGGGCACAGGCCAGTTCTGAAATTTTTAACCAGCGTTCGGTTGTACAGATGCCTCCCGGCAAGCGTACACGAATCATGAACTGATAAGCTGGCTCCAATTTCTGGCGGCGGCGCTCATCACGAACCTCACGATCGTCCTGTTCATAAATACCATGAAACTTCATCAACTTGATATCGTTGCCGGGCACGGCAGATGTAATGCGATCCAACAAACCAAGTGCGATTGTGCCACGCAGATAGTCACTTTCAGCCTTAAGTGACTCATCCGGACTTAGCCGTTCAAGCGGTTGGGATATATCGCAACTGCGATCAGTTGGGGGAAGGGTATTTGCCATTTGTATTCTCAATAAACATCGCGCTGATAGCGCCCATCGCGTTGCAAATCGCGAAGATATTCTTCTGCTTCCTCACGTTGAACGCTTGCCTGTTCTTCAATAACGGTGACCAGTGTGTTATGAACATCGGGTGCCATGTGCGAAGCGTCGCCACATAAGTAAATATAAGCACCTTCTTCCAGCCAGGCATAGACATCGTGCGCATGTTCATAGATGCGATGCTGTACATAGACCTTCTCTGCTCTGTCACGTGAGAAGGCGACTTCCATTTTTGTTAAGACACCATTCTTCAGCCAGTCCTGCCATTCGGTCTGATAAAGAAAATCAGTACGGAAATTACGCTCACCAAAAAACATCCATGAACGGCCACCGCCATTTGCTTCACGCTCTTGCATGAAGGCACGATAGGGTGCTACACCGGTCCCGGCACCGATCATGATGATTGGCTCACCGTTGGATGGCAGACGGAAATGAGGATTACTCTGGATATAAACCGGTAATATGGAATCAGCTATAGCCCGATCTGCCAGATGACCGGAGGCGACACCTGAGCGAGATTCCCCATGCAGCTTATAGCGTACTGGCGCAATAGTGATATGCGCCTCATCAGGACAGATCGATAAACTGGAGGCAATGGAATAGAGGCGCGGCTGCAGCGGACGCAGTCCATCGACAAAACGCTGCGGATCAAGGCCCTTGAGTGGATAAGCGCGAATGATATCGATTATATGATTATCATGAAGGAATGCTGCGCGCTTGGTATTATCCATTGCGGAAAAAATATCAGTCGTGCCAGTCAATTCTCCCCAGTGATCAAGGAAACGCAGCGTTGCTGTGGTGATTTCGAACGATTTGCCAAGTGCGTCAAAGAGAGTGGTTGTCTGACCTTTTACCGTGAGTGGTGCGTCTGGATTCATGCTGAGCGCGGCCAGTAGTGCTTCAACCATTGCGGGATCATTGTTGGCCACGATGCCTAATGCATCACCCGGTTCGTAGGTTAGGCCGGAATCAGCAAGTGAAATTTCAATATGGTGTGTTTCCCGGGTCGAGCCTCGACCAGAGAGAACAATATTATCGATGACAGTTGCCGGGAAAGGATTTCGTTTACTATAAACTGAATTGTTAGCTTGCTGAGTACTGCCTGTTGTCTTTGATGGTGATGCGGTTGATGATATGGCTGATGCTTGTTCGGCGGCAAGCAATGCCAATATACCGGTACTCCATGCGGCTGCCGGGTCTTCGTAATCCACATCACAATCGACACGTGGTTGCAGCCGTTTTGCACCCAGTGCTTCGAAACGCTCATCAAGACGCTTACCGGCGCCACAAAAATGTTCATAGCTCATATCGCCCAGTGCGAGTATGGCGTAACGCAGTCCGGAGAGTGGGGGAGCCTTACGGCCTTCGACAAATTCAAAAAATTCCATTCCGGACTGGGGTGGATCTCCTTCACCATGAGTGGAGGTAATAATCAACAGATCCTGCTCTTCTTTGAGTTTGCGAACTTTGTAATCAGCTATGCCAACGAGTGTGGGATTGAGCCCTTGCTCAATGGCCAGTGCTGCCAGGCGGATTGCCAGCTCGGTACTGTTACCGGTTTCACTGATGTGAAGAATGGTAAGTGAACGAGCTGCAACGGGTTCTGTTTGTGTTACTACTGGGGGAATGCATACATCCGGAGACTGGGAGACGGTGCTATTGCTGCGTAACAAAGCTGATCCGAGGCCGGCAAAGTAGCCGCTGATCCAGTATGCATGTTCAGGTGTAAGCGAAGAGCCTAGTGCCTCGACAAGTTGCCACTGTTCCGCAGTCAGTGTGCCCCCCGAGAGTTGTGATGCCATCATTTTATTCTATATTTTAGAAGTTTTTCACACGTAGAAATACGTAGAAACAGGATATCCAGCGGGTAACTAAAATATCCTGAACATTTTGTAGGTATGGACAAGTCAATTAAAAAAACCGTTTACGTCTGTTTTAGTTTTGCGTTACACATTCTCTAAATAAGAGTGTGCAAGAATAGCAATTATTTTTATAATTCAAAAGAATATTAAATTAATTATATATTGTGTTTTGTTATATAAAGGACATCAGGATGGTCAGAGAGATTTATGATGCCAATCAAATATAAAATTATAAGGATATGAGCTATCCTAACTCCCGATCAGAAATTTATTCCTCAATGGCGTTAGTGCTCGCTTATTAAGCTTTGTTGCTGTGGGTACTGCGGACTGTCAGGCGGAGTGTGTGTTCAGCGATGATATTTATTATGTCGCGCTGTCTCCACTTTCCGGATAAATGTACCGAAAATTTTAAGGGGCGAAGTCTATCAGAAAGCGGTTCGATCATCAATCGAGGCATGGCGAGAGATTTATTTATCGTTGGCTATAGATAGCTGCTGATTTTCGGAGTTTTTGAGTAATTTATTAACTGTTTCCATGTCGAGATGAGCAGCGAACATCTCGATAAAATCGTAAACATAGTGGCGAATGTAGCTGTTACGACAGATGCCGATACGGGTAGTGCTGGGTTCAAACAGATGAGCGGCATCGATAGCTCGTAGCTTTTTATCACGAACTGGATCAAAGGCCATCTTTGCCAGAATGCCTATGCCCAGCCCTATCTCTACATAGGTTTTAATTACGTCTGCATCAAGTGCTGTCAGTACCACATTGGGTTTCAGCCCTTTGGATTCGAACGCCTGGTTGATTTTGGAGCGGCCGGTAAAGGCAAAATCATAGGTAACGATAGCGTATTGGGCGATGGATTCAAGTGTTAACTCCTTTAGCTGGAGTAATGGATGCCGGGGTGGAACAACGATGCAGCGGTTCCATTCGTAGCAAGGCAGCATGACAAGTTTATCGAATAATTCGATGGCTTCGGTTGCTATAGCTAAATCGGCTTCACCAGATGAAACCCAGGTGGCTATTTCTATGGGACTTCCCTGTCGTAAGGATAGCCTGATTTTCGGGTAATGTTCGATAAAACGCTTGATTACAGGGGGGAGTACATATCGTGCTTGTGTGTGAGTAGTCGCGATAATAAATGTACCGCTTTCCTTATCGTTAAACTCATTTCCAATTTTTTTCAGGTTGTCTGCGTCCTGCAGCATCCGCTGGGCGGTTTGCAGGATCGCCAGCCCTGGCTGTGTAATGCTGATAATGCGTTTGCCGTGACGTGTGAAAATCTCAACTCCCAGTTCTTGTTCCAGTAGCTGAATCTGTCGGCTGATTCCAGGTTGTGAAGTATGCAGAGCGTTCGCTGCCTTGGATAAATTCAGCTTTTGTTTTGCAATTTCATGAAGATATTTTAATTGCTGGAGCTTCATCTATATAAAAATAATTAATATATAATTAACTCAATATTCTTTTGAATTATAAATATTATTGTTATGCTTGCATACTGATATAAAGAGCAGCGTAAAAATAATGTCATCTGTGCTGTGCACCGTTTGATACCCTATCAAAAATAGTGCAACAGCATTCGCATCAAATCGAAATCGATAAGCTTATGTAGATGTTTTTGTGAATGGGTGTTTGTCAGGTAAAATAACGTCTTATTAATATGGGTGAGCAGGCATTGCAGCAAAAGGTTGAGCAGTTGCACAGTTTGTTGGGCAATATTCAGCGGGATTATTCTCCTGCCGTGTTTGCCAGTAGTTTTGGTGCTGAGGATATGGTGCTGACGGATCTGATTGCACGCCATTATCCCGGAATTAATATATTTACTCTGGATACCGGGCGCCTGCCGGAGGAGACCTATGATCTGATGCAAAAGGTAAAAGAGCGTTATGGTGTCTCCATTCATGCTTATTTTCCTGATGCATCGGCTGTTGAGCACTATGTGGCACAGCATGGACCAAACGGATTTTATGATAGTGTCGCTTTACGTAAGCGTTGTTGTTACATACGTAAGGTCGAACCTCTGAAACGTGCGCTGGCTGATAAAAAAGCCTGGATTACGGGAATGCGTCGTGAGCAATCGGCGACACGCGAAGAGCTGCAGTTGTCAACATACGATAGCGATCACGGTCTGCACAAATTTAATCCACTCTGTGACTGGACTGAAAAAGATGTATGGAACTATATCAGGCAGTACGATGTTCCCTACAATGCATTGCATGATCGCTTTTATCCCAGTATTGGTTGTGCCCCCTGTACCCGGGCGATTACACCAGGCGAAGATATTCGCTCGGGGCGGTGGTGGTGGGAAAACCCTGAATCCAGGGAATGTGGTTTGCATACCCGGAAAATAGAAGCGTAAATCAGTATTTTAAAAACGAACAAGATGAACCCAAAGTCATATTTTACTCATCTGGATGCACTGGAAAGTGAAGCGATCCATATCATGCGGGAAGTTGCAGCAGAATGTACCAATCCTGTCCTGCTTTTTTCCGGGGGGAAGGACTCGGTCGTTTTGCTGAGACTGGCCGAGAAGGCTTTTCGTCCCAGCCGGTTTCCTTTTCCGTTGATGCATATCGATACCGGCCATAATTTTCCGGAGGTAATCGAGTTCCGGGATTACCGGGCAAAAGAACTGGGAGAACGCCTGATTGTGCGCAGTATGGAAGATTCCATCCAGCGCGGTCGTGTGGTTTTACGATCTGGAAATCAGAGTCGTAATCCTTTTCAGTCGATTACACTGCTGGATGCAATCGAGGAATTCGGATTTGATGCCTGTATTGGTGGTGCCCGCCGAGATGAAGAAAAAGCACGGGCAAAAGAGCGTATTTTCTCATTCCGTGATGAATTCGGTCAGTGGGATCCGAAAAATCAGCGTCCGGAATTGTGGAGTCTCTACAATACACGGACACACCCGGGGGAGAACATTCGGGTTTTCCCGATCAGTAACTGGACAGAACTGGATATATGGGAATATATCGGGCGGGAGCAGCTTGAAATTCCATCAATTTATTTCGCACATGAAAGAGAAGTGATTGTGCGGGATAACGGCCTGTTACCGATATCGTATCTGGTACAGCCCAAAGCAGGTGAACATGTACAAAATATGATGGTACGGTTTCGTACTGTCGGTGATATGAGTTGTACCTGTCCGGTTGCTTCCCATGCTAAAAATGTTGAAGAGATCATTGCAGAAACAGCACTGACGCGAATTACTGAACGAGGTGCAACACGTATGGATGATCAGACTTCCGAAGCATCAATGGAATTGCGGAAGCGGGAAGGCTATTTTTAGTGTAACGCCGAAGCAACCTCAGTATTATTTTTTATCTTCATAGGTTTTCTGAGACATGTCTGTCGTTGAAAATGTTGGCCTCGAGCATGCCGAGTTACTTCGATTTATTACTGCTGGAAGTGTAGATGATGGTAAAAGTACCCTGATCGGGCGCTTATTACATGATTCCAAATCTATCTTCGAGGATCAACTGAATGCCATTGCGAAGACCTCTAATAAGCGGGGAATGGAAAAAGTAGATCTTTCACTCCTTACTGATGGTTTGCAGGCAGAGCGGGAGCAGGGAATCACCATCGATGTCGCCTATCGTTATTTCACTACTCCCAAACGCAAATTTATCATTGCTGATACACCTGGCCACGAGCAATATACCCGTAATATGGTAACGGGCGCCTCTACCGCCAATCTTGCAATTATCCTGATAGACGCGCGCAAAGGTGTTCTTACACAATCCCGGAGACATGCCTATCTTGCCAGTCTGGTGGGTATTCCCCATTTGGTGGTGGCAGTCAATAAGATGGATCTGGTGGGTTACTCTCGGGATGTCTTCAATCAGATTCGCACTGAATTCTCCGCATTCTTGCAAGGGTTGGGTTTGCGTTCCGTTGAATATATTCCGATGTCGGCACTGGTAGGAGATATGGTCGTGGGACGCGGTGACAACCTGAGCTGGTATGAGGGTCAACCCTTGTTGGACTATCTGGAAACCATTGATATAAAGCATGATGTCAATACGCACGATTTTCGTTTCCCGGTACAGTGGGTTTCCCGTCCGCAAACGGAAGCTATGCATGATTTCCGTGGTTATATGGGAAGAATCGAATCCGGATCGATACAGGTAGGAGATGCTGTAACAGTACTGCCATCCGGCTTGACTTCGCGTATCAAAGAAATCCTTTTCTATAATGGCACTCTGGAAACGGCCTTTGCCCCGCAGTCAGTTACATTGACGGTTGAAGACCATCTGGATATTTCGCGGGGGGACATGCTGGTCAATGGTGGAGAGCCGCCGCAAGTTACCAGAGAATTCGATGCCATGCTTTGCTGGTTATCAGAGCAATCATTCGACCCTGGCCGCAAATATATCGTTAAACACACTACGCACATGATCAAAGGTCTGATCGCTCGTATCGATTATCGGGTCGATATCAATACGATGAATCATGAGGCGGTTGATACTCTTACAATGAACGATATCGCCCGGATTGGAATAAAAGTACAGCAACCGCTTGTCATTGATGCTTATACCCAAAACCGCGGAACCGGCTGTTTTATCCTGATCGATGAGGTCAGTAATAATACTGTTGCCGCCGGAATGATTTGCTGAGTCATTGATTGCTCTGATCAGCACAGGCTTCACTTCAATCTGTTTCCCTATTCGTATCTGAAAAATATCCCTTAACTGATAAAAATATGATTGATTCTCGATCAGTACTTACCACTTCTCCAACGGCTGCCGTTACGGCACTCGCTCTTGAATTTGGTATATCTTTTCCTGAATTATACGAACGAGCTGGCTTGGTCAAACTCGATCAGATATTTCTGAATTTCCTCGAGGAAGGTAATTCCACGTTACACGATCATCTGATTCGGGCTCGTCAGAACCCGGAACTGCTGGCTAGGAAGGATGAATCTGCTTTACTGATTGAAGTTGCACCCTGGCTGGAAGATTTCATTGCGACGCTATTTGGTATTAAAGCTGAGGTCAGTGCACTGGCCGCGCGTCATCATGAACTCGCCCCCCTTTATTTTTGTAAGCGTCAGTTTGTACAGCGGCGCGCCAAAACCAAGGTAAATGATGAAGTATTGCAAACGTTGAATGGATCAATACTTGAACAGAAATTGATTGAAGAGTTTGATCAACCTTTTTCAGAACTGGTTTTTGCATCACACGTTGCACGTTGGATGGAAGATGAAGTCAATCACGCGGCTCAGCTCGAACTCGCACTGTATTACGCTGCCTGGGCACTGCGCACACCTGAAGGACAGGCACATACCCGTCAGGGCATTTTGTTCAAATCTCCGCACAAGCTGGATTTTCAGCATTTGTTATCCCTGGTGAGCGATGATCGTAATGGATATACGGTTCACAGTCTCGATCATGTTCGCTATCGGGGAGGTTTTTCACTGACGGACCAGGGAACCGATCTGACAGGTGCTTTGGATGAAGCCAATTACTGTATCTGGTGCCATGAACAGGGTAAAGATTCCTGCTCGAAAGGGTTTCCGCAGAAATCGAAAGAGGTTCCTGAAGTAAAAGCTTTCAAAAAAAATGATCTGGGTGTATTACTTGCCGGCTGTCCGCTGGAAGAGCGAATCTCGGAGTTTCACAAGCTCAAGACCCAGGGGGTAGCAATTGGCAGTCTGGCCATGATCGTACTGGATAATCCAATGTGCGCCGGAACCGGGCATCGTATCTGTAACGATTGCATGAAATCCTGTATTTATCAGAAACAGGATCCCGTCAATATTCCCCAGGCAGAAACGCGAACATTGAAAGATGTACTCGAATTGCCCTGGGGATTCGAGATTTACAGCCTTTTGACACGCTGGAATCCTCTTGATTTACTCAGACCCTATCCTAAGGCGGCAACAGGTAAAAAAGTGCTGGTGGTGGGAATGGGACCAGCGGGCTATACACTATCGCATCACCTGATGAATGACGGGCATACCGTCGTTGGCGTGGATGGATTGAAAATAGAGCCTTTATCGACCAGCCTGTCCGGAGTAAATATAAAGGGTGAACGTAGTACCTTTACTCCAATTTTTGATGTCGAGCAATTAAGTGAAGATCTGGATGAGCGGTTACCTGCAGGATTTGGAGGGGTGGCTGAGTATGGCATTACAGTACGTTGGAATAAGAATTTTCTTAAACTGATCCGTTTGCTGTTGGAGCGACGTTCGGAATTTGCATTGTTCGGTGGTGTACGTTTTGGTGGCACACTGACTGTCGAGGATGCATGGGATCTCGGATTTGATCATATTGCGCTGGCAGCGGGTGCAGGGCGCCCGACTATTCTGGAGATTCCTAATGGACTGGCGCGAGGTGTGCGTGCAGCTTCCGATTTCCTGATGGCACTTCAGCTGACGGGTGCTGCTCAGAGTGATTCTATCGCCAATATGCAATTACGATTGCCGGTAGTGGTAATTGGGGGTGGATTGACAGCAATCGATGCCGCAACGGAAGCACTGGCCTATTATCCAGTTCAGGTGGAAAAATTCCTGCGGCGTTATGAAATACTGACTGCAGTACAGGGTGAAGCCGCGATACGAGCGAATTGGGACAGTGAAGAGCGTGAAATCGCTGAAGAATTCATGAATCATGCTCGAGCTATTCGCAGTGAAAAAGCACAGGCTGCGCAGGAAGAGCGTGAGCCTCGTGTTGCAGCATTGCTGCAATCATGGGGAGGTGCCATGATTGCCTATCGGAAACGTTTGATTGACAGCCCTTCCTATACCCTCAATCACGAAGAAGTAGAGAAAGCATTGGAGGAAGGGATATATTTTGCTGAAGGGTTGACACCACTAAGAATCGATATTGATCAGTGGGAGCATGTTCAAGCTATCCGTTTTGCTGTTCAGGCAATCAATGAAGAGGGCAGCTGGTATAAAGTTAACGAGGTGACTCAACCTGCCCGGACGATTCTGGTCGCCGCCGGAACTCAGCCTAATACCGTTCTGGCGCGCGAAGATGCACATAACTTTAAACTGAATGGACGTTATTTTGCTTCCTGTGATGAGAATGGTCAGTTTATTGATGCAACTCGGGGCAATCCTAAGCCGGAAATACCTGCGGTATTACTGAATCACACAGATGACGGGCGCTTCATCAGTTTCTTTGGTGACTTGCATCCATCTTATTCCGGCAATGTGGTCAAAGCGATGGCCAGTGCCAAACAAGGGTATCCGATCGTCAGTCGTGTGCTTGCTCAGACTGAACCCGTGTCAGTGCGATCCACTTCTCAGTTTTTTAGTGAGATTGGTGGACAGTTGCGCGCGACCGTCCATAAGGTGGAGAGGCTGACATCTAATATCATCGAGGTTGTCGTCCATGCTCCCTTGGCGGCTCGTCATTTCCACCCTGGACAGTTTTACCGCTTCCAGAATTATGCTTCATTTGCAAAAATCTCCGAGCAGACGCGCCTGGCTATGGAAGGAATTGCTCTTACGGGCGCTTCAGTAGATGTTTCTAATGGATTGGTATCATTGATAGCACTGGAAATGGGAGGATCGGCGAATTTATGTACATTACTTCAACCGGGTGAGCCGGTTGTATTGATGGGACCTACTGGTACGCCGACAGAAATTGAATCTAATGAAACTGTTGTACTGGTGGGAGGTGGTCTGGGTAATGCAGTGCTATTCTCGATTGGTGCCGCTGCACGCGCTGCTGGTTGTAAAGTTTTGTATTTCGCCGGGTATAAGAAGTTGGCTGACCGTTATAAAGTAGCAGAAATAGAAGCAGCTGCAGATACCATCGTCTGGTGCAGTGATGAAGCGCCCGGGTTTCAACCCTCACGCCCGGGTGACCTGAGTTATATTGGAAATATCGTACAGGCGATGGTTGCTTATGCCAGTGGTGAACTCGGTAATACACCGATCTCGATGCAGGCCGCTGACCGCATCATTGCTATTGGCTCCGACCGGATGATGGCAGCCGTAGCCGCCGCACGGCACCAGCAGCTTGCATCTTATCTTAAAGTAGAGCATTTTGCGGTGGGTTCGATCAATTCCCCAATGCAGTGCATGATGAAGGAAATCTGTGCGCAATGTCTACAGCCGCAAAAGGATCCTGTCACAGGAGAAATTTCCTATGTTTTTTCTTGCTTCAATCAGGATCAACCATTGGATCTGGTCGATTTCAGCGGATTGACTTCACGTTTACGCCAGAACAGTGTTCAGGAAAAACTGACGAGTCGCTGGATCGGCCATTGTTTGCAACAGGGCAGTAGTCATGTTTCCTGACAAAACAGAAAATGCCGTCGGGATTCAATCTGTTTTAAATTGATTTATAATCTGGTACCAATATGGGTCCATATTGCAATTTTTAATTAATGAATCATCAAAATAACAAGGGAGAATATCCATGCACATAGGCATACCTGCCGAAACGCGTGCAGGAGAAACGCGCGTGGCGGCCACGCCAGAAACCGTCAAAAAGCTGACTGCCAAGGGCCTGCATACTGTTCTGGTACAGGCGGGTGCCGGTGCTGGTGCCAGTATTCCTGATTCAGCTTATCAGGAGGCCGGTGCTACTATCGTCTCCACTGCTTCGCAGTTGTATGAACAATCCCAGATCGTCCTGAAAGTGCGGGGGCCTGAAGCAGATGAGCTGGCACTGATGAAAAAGGATGCAGTACTGATAGGCTTGCTTACCTCGCATCATACAGAAGAAATCGAGTCTGTAGCCAGACATGGATTGACCGCATTCGCAATGGAAAAACTGCCGCGGATATCGCGAGCACAAAGTATGGACGTACTGTCCTCTCAGGCAAATATTGGTGGATACAAAGCTGTCATTCTGGCAGCCAATATATATCAGAAATTTTTTCCCATGTTAATGACGGCAGCCGGTACAGTCAAAGCTGCACGCGTGCTGATCCTGGGGGCAGGTGTGGCCGGACTGCAAGCTATTGCAACCGCCAAACGTCTGGGAGCTGTAATCGAGGCATTTGATGTAAGACCTGCGGTGAAAGAACAAGTTGAAAGTCTGGGTGCAAAATTTGTAGAAGTTCCTCTGACAGACGAGGAAAAAGCCAGGGCTGAAACTGCCGGCGGATATGCGACTGAAATGTCGGAAGATTATAAACGTCGGCAAGGTGAGCTGATCCAGGAACGTGCAGCCGCCGCCGATATCATCATCACGACTGCTCTGATTCCGGGGCGTCCGGCACCTGTTCTGATCACTGAGGAAACAGTCAAAGCAATGAAACCGGGATCAGTAATCGTTGATATGGCGGTTGAAGCAGGTGGAAACTGTCCCTTATCGGAATTGGGTAAGACTGTAGTCAAGCACGGTGTGCATCTGGTGGGTATCGCCAATCTTCCCGGATTGGTGGCAGCTGATGCCAGTGCACTCTATGCGCGCAACTTATTGAATTTCCTGAATCTGATACTTGATGCACAAACTGGTGAGCTTAACGTAAACCGCGAAGATGAAATCATCGATGGCAGTCTGATCTGTATGGCTGGAGAAGTAATTGGTAAATCATAAGCAGGCAGACATATTATTCGCACAAAAATTTATGAATCTCTCTATAAGGAAAGCACATGATTGGAGAAATTGATCCAACGATCATAAATCTGACGGTATTCGTCCTGGCTGTTTTTGTCGGCTACCATGTGGTGTGGAATGTAACTCCCGCTCTTCATACTCCCTTGATGTCAGTGACCAATGCCATTTCCAGTATTATCCTAGTTGGCGCAATGCTGGCAGCAGGATCAGCTGAAGCTGATTGGGGAGCATGGTTAGGGGCTGCAGCCGTGGTTTTGGCATCCATCAACGTGTTTGGTGGGTTTCTCGTTACCCAGCGTATGCTGGAAATGTTTAAGAAAAAAGACAAAAAAGGACAAGCCTAAATGTCTGCTAACTTCATTGCATTAGCTTACCTGATAGCGGCTGTATTTTTCATTCTCTCACTCAAAGGATTGAGTTCGCCTCTTACTGCACGTCGCGGTAATTTTCTGGGCATGCTGGGGATGGGTATTGCCGTATTCACAACGCTGACCATTACCGAAAACTGGATACTGATTTTAAGTTGTATTGCCGTGGGTGCGATCATTGGTTCAATCGTGGCGCAGCGCATCCAGATGACTGCAATGCCTGAACTCATTGCATTCATGCATTCGCTGGTGGGTCTTGCCGCTGTATTTATTGCGATTGCGGCCGTCAATAACCCTGCCTCGTTCGGTCTGTCGGAAATATTGCCAACCGGCAGTAAACTCGAGCTTTTTCTGGGTACTTTCATTGGCGCCATGACGTGGTCTGGTTCTGTCATTGCGTTCCTGAAACTGTCTGGCCGGATGAGTGGTGCACCGATTGTTTTTAGTGGCCAACATATGGTCAACCTGTTGCTGGCCATTGTCATGGTTGGTTTCGGTTTATGGTTCTTTTTTAGTGAGACAACGAACTGGACCGCATTTTCTGCAATGACGGCTATTGCTTTTCTGCTCGGTTTTCTCATCATCATCCCGATTGGTGGGGCGGATATGCCAGTCGTCATCTCCATGTTGAACTCCTATTCGGGATGGGCCGCTGCAGGAATTGGTTTCTCACTTGGAAATCCGATGTTGATTATAGCGGGATCATTGGTTGGCAGCTCCGGTGCAATTCTCTCCTATATCATGTGTAAAGCCATGAATCGTCCGTTTCTATCCGTCATTCTGGGTGGTTTCGGCAGCGATGGAGGGAGTAGCCAGGGTACCGATGATGGAACACAGAAATCCTATCGCAGCGGTAGTGCAGATGATGCGGCATTCCTTATGGGAAATGCGGATAGCGTTATCATCATCCCGGGGTATGGACTGGCTGTGGCACGTGCACAGCATGCGGTCAAAGAGTTGGCTCAGGCTTTGCACAAGAAAGGTATAAATGTTCGTTTTGCAATTCATCCGGTCGCAGGCCGTATGCCTGGACATATGAATGTCCTGCTTGCAGAAGCAGAGATTCCTTACGAAATGGTGCAGGAAATGGATGAAATCAATAGCGATTTCCCGAATACCGACGTTGTGCTGGTGTTAGGTGCAAATGATGTGGTTAATCCAGCAGCAAATGTGCCAGGAAGCCCGATCTATGGGATGCCGATTCTGGAGGCTTACAAAGCGCGTACTGTAATGGTTGTTAAACGTAGTATGGCTGCCGGTTATGCAGGGCTGGACAACGATCTTTTCTATATGGATAAAACAATGATGGTATTCGGCGATGCCAAGAAGGTCGTTGAAGATATGGTTAAAGCACTCTAGAAATCAGTTTCTTATATCAATAATTGAGAGCCCGGGTAATTTATTTTCCAGATTTATTTTTGGAATCTAGCCATTCCCGGGCTGCTTTCTGTGCGGATGAAAGTTGTGTGCGACTCAGTGAGCGCATAGCTTTATCACGAGCCGCGATAGCTTGTTCTATTCCTGCTGCTGCAGCTAAATTGAACCACATGTAACTCTTTTCGTTATCCATTTCCACACCTTGACCAACTTGATAAAGCAGGCCAAGCTCGTATTGAGCTAGAGGGTGGTTTTGTTCGGCCGCTAGAATGAACCATCTGGAAGCTTCGGAGAAATCCTGAAGAGTTCCCTTGCCAGTCAGATATAGTACGCCTAATTGATATTGAGCATCTGCATTGCCCTTCTTGGCTTTTTCAAGGAAAAGGCTAATTGTATAAAACCGGTTATCACTTGGGTCAGGTAGAAAAGAGCTGGCATTTTCATTTTTGACTGATTGTAAATCAATCTTTTCTCCACGTTCAATTGCTTCCGTTAGTGCGAGTTTTGTTGATGAAACAGGGGGAGAAGATTGAGAATCTAGCCAAGGTAATCCTGCTAAAGCAGTTTGTGGTTGTGAAGACAGGTTTCTCTCCATAGGTTCATTGAGGGAGAATCCTATCCAAATAAAGGTACCCAGTAGAAATATACCACCCACACTTGCTGCCGCTGCCAGACAGGCATCATTGTTTCTTCTCCAGAAACGCGCTTTACAATCGCGACAACGATAAGGAGAAAGCAGTAAATTGGCAGGTGTGCGCTCACCGGGCCTGAAACGGGATTTATGAATCCGACTGCTGCCGCACTGAATACAATGAGAAGTCATGGTATTTAAGCCGGATCGACTAATTTAAATCCTAATCCGACAGATTTCAAAAGATACCTGTATTTTACAGTACGTTCTGCCTCCCGGGTGACAACAGAAGCATACAGAAAACTAGGATTCTAAGCTGCTATCAACAATCAGCGGTAGTAATATTTTTCTGCTTTTGATGTGGTTTCAACCTTCTGATCAAGAGAGATATATCGAAGAATTAAATCTGGCTCTGTAGCCAGTTCTGAGTTCCGATATCTTGAACCATATCCAGTTGTGTTTCCAGCCAGTCAATATGTTCCTCCGTATCTTCAAGAATTTCTTTGAAAATTTCACGTGAAACAAAATCCTGGGCTGTTTCACAAGCAGCTATTGCACTGATAAGCGTTTCTCTGGAGATACGTTCCAGCTCTAAGTCACATGATACACATTCCTGCACATTTTCACCGATCAGCAGCTTTCCGAGTTCCTGCAGATTTGGTAATCCTTCAAGAAAAAGAATACGCTCGATCAACTGATCTGCATGCTTCATTTCTTCAATGGATTCATGATATTCATGTTCGCCCAGTTTATTGAATCCCCAATTTTTATACATGCGAGCGTGAAGAAAATATTGGTTGATAGCGGTCAATTCATGTTGCAGTTGGCGATTCAGCCAGCGAATAATATCTGCATTACCTTTCATGATTTCTTCTCTCCTTTAAGAAACATTTGCAGGTGTCAGTAAATCAGGTGAGGCTTCAGGAAGATCCAGTGGCGGTCTGTTGAGAAGACTCCTGATTCAATACCTTGTCCAGAGCTATTTTGGCGTGACAAGCACAAGTACCGCACTGGCTAGTAACGCCCAAATTGTTCCTTAAGTCACGCATTCTTATAGCACCTTGTTTTACAGCCTGGTGAATGTCGCGCTCAGTCACACCCTTACACACGCAAATATACATGAAAGATATTTTTTGTCGAATAGTTTTCAGGAATGCGTTTTATACTGATCATTCAGTATAAAGTGCCTTATCTGTTTAATCTAATAATGAGAACGATTCTTAAAATTATATCTATCTCTGATAAATTTGCAACTCATAGTTTCTCGTAAATCTATAAAAGGCAGTAATCATATGACCTGGCTGCAAAACTCATTTCCTGATCACCAGAATTGACTCTGGATTTTTTACCTTTTTTGCCAACTTTAATGAATCTGCATTTATTTGTTCCCGATATGTTTTGGCCAGATGGTTCGCAAACGGATATTTATCAACATCTGAAGCTACCTGCATTGGAAACCATTCTGGCGAAAAGTAGTTGTTCTGAAACCGAAGGGGAGGTACTGGAATCCTGGCTGTGTAAAATTTTTAATGTGAATAAACAACAAGACTGGCCCATAGCTTCAATATTACTGCAGCGTGAAAAAAATAGAATTGAAGCAGGAGAAAGTTATTGGTTACGTGCCGATCCAGTTCATCTCAGGGTCGAGAACAATCATATACTTCTTGGGGATAATCAGATTCTGAATATTTCCTTAAAGGAGGCAAGTTCTTTTGCCGATAACATCAATGAGTTTTTTTCGGATGATGGAATAACATTGCTGCCGCTTCATGCCGATCGCTGGTATGTAAAATGTGATGAAACTCCTGAGTTGCGAACATTCCTTCTGAGTCAGGTGGTTGGTAAAAATATAAATGATTTTCTGCCGCGTGGAAAAGAGGGGGTAATCTGGAACAGCAGGGTCAATGAAATACAGATGTTTCTTTATGAGCACCCGTTGAACCGGGATAGGGAAGCACGGGGTGAATTACCGGTCAACAGTATCTGGATATGGGGAGGAGGTGTCAGACCTTCAGAAGTATGCACATCCTATACCAGTATCTGGGGCAATCATGTGTTGGTTCATGGACTGGCAGAAATAGGGAAGGTTACGTGCCATGATCTGCCGGAGAACGTAGATGAGGTATTGAATCATTCTGAGAATTCGGGTGAGCAATTAATCGTTCTGGATAATTTACAAAAATACGCTTGTTACAGAGATGCATACAACTGGCGCAATGAATTGATGAGAATGGAACGAAATTGGTTCGATCCGTTACTTAAGGCATTGAAAAATAGGCAGATCCAGCAGCTGAAGCTGACCACTGTCAACGAAAGTTCAACTAGGGATTTCGTACTGACGCCTGGCAGCCTCTGGAAATTCTGGACTGCAGTACGTCCGCTGGGAATTTACAGTTAGCTTATTTTCGGACTACCTTTCGGGAATGAAGTTTTTAACAGATATTCCTATGTAATTATGTATACCACTCCAAGAATCTATGTATTCAAACCTTTTTTATCGGCAACCGTGGCAATGGTTGTTACAGGTTTACTGATTGCTCTGGATCATTCCTTGATCTTTATTGAATCACATGTTGTTGCCGGATTATGGGTAATCCTGCTGATGTCGATACTGTTCATGATTATGCAAATTGCTCATACTGAAAAAGCTTTTTCAAAACAATTTGCTCAATTAGCTGCGCAAAAGGAACGGCTTGCCAGTGAAATTGAACACAGGATATGGGCTGAGAAAACTTCTTCGGAAAATAAAACCAGGCTGCAGATCGTTGATGAGAATTTTCCAGTAATGCTGGCCTACTTCAACGCGGAACAGCGGTGTCGTTACCATAATCGGGCTTTTCGGCAGTGGTTTGGATTACAACCCGAACAGATAGAAAATCGGCTTTTTAACGAATTTCTCGATAAACCATTGTTTTCTGATATCAGCAGTGCTGTCGAACGCGTATTGTCTGGAGAAACCAGACAGAATCAGCATATTCTGCAACTTGCAAATCAATCGATGTGTTTTATTACAAGTCATTTGACACCCCATTTCGATTCTGCTGGAAAGGTGATCGGCTTTTATATTCTTTACACGCCCCGGTTGATGAAAAAAGGAGAGGAGCTGCCACAAAATGTGAAAAATCGACACACGACTGAACATAAGCAAGTACAAGAAAGTGAAATGATGCGAGATAGCAATGAAAATACTGTTCAGCATCCGACACGAGTATCCATAGATTCTTCCAGACGGATTATTCAGGCTATTGAGCAGAATGAGTTCCATCTGTATTGTCAAAAAATAATTCCTGCAGGATCGACCAGGAATCTGTGAATTATTATGAAGTACTCATCCGTATGGCGGAGGAGGAATCCAATCTGATTCCGCCGGGAGCATTCCTTCCGTTTGTTGAGAAGTATAATCTGATGCCACGCCTGGATGGATGGGTAGTCGAACAGGTGATCCATTATCTCGCTGATCAAAAGGCAGGCTCTCGGGCTTCATTTTGTATCAATCTGGCTCGCAGTACACTCATCGATTCAGTATTTGCTGATCGTATCCGGAAATTGTTGAATGTAACCGGAATAGACCCCCGGAGAATATGTTTTGAAATTGAAACAGCAGATATGACAGCTAATTTGCCAAGTGCAGTGCAATTTGTAAAAAAATACAACAATCCGGTCGCGGGATTTCACTATGCAGTTTTCATCATGATCATGACTCATTTGATTTACTCAAATATATCCGAGCTGATTTTCTGAAGATTGACGGCAGCCTGATATGTAATATCCTGCGTGATACAGAAGACCTGAAAAAGTTGAAAATATTGGCAAATTCGCCTGTGCTCTGAAAATCAAGACGATAGGCGAACTGGTTGAAACACAGGATATTCTGGAGAAGCTGGCAAAAATCGGGATTGATTATGCTCAGGGATTTATGGTCGGGCGGCCACTCCCGATCGAGAAGATCGAGTACCGCGCCGATGATAAGCGATAATTTATAGCCTACGTCACATAAAATGATTTTATTTTAAAGAGTTGCTCAACGGTTTGGTTTTGTTGTTTTCTGATTGTTTTAGTTTGAGCCCATTTGTGCTCAATGGGATTAAGGTCTGGTGAATAGGCA
>Ga0206106_100492_pt1 | contig 27391 bp, 20 predicted proteins | sample 1B1ome_FD_148677 | JGI IMG/M metagenome (GOLD analysis project Ga0206106, IMG submission 148677) | Enriched microbial communities from leaf-cutter ant dump, University of Wisconsin, Madison, United States - 1B110A | ecosystem: Environmental > Terrestrial > Nest > Insects nest > Nest dump | place... | reverse complement strand
CTTCTCTTTTGCTCCTCTGACTCATCTCTGATGACATTTCTTCCGGTGTCATCTGTTATGAGGCAACGTTTCAATCCCTCCTTCCAAAATGACTCTCCCCCGGTGTCATTTCATTTGAGTCAATTCGAGGGATTCATGCAGCGGATAAGAACCTTGACCTGTTTTGCTGATTTGGAGATGATAGAAGCCTGTCAGGCAAAAGAATCGATTCTGAAATGGCGCTTTCCCTTTTACTGTTGGCTCTCATTGGGGATCGCAGGCGGGAGGTGCGTCACAAGTAGACGGGTGAGCCTGGAGATTCAGCATTATTCCCCTCCGCGCATTCCTATGAAAACGACGATTCTCGCATTTCTGATCTCCGCATCATTGGCCCTTGCCGGAGATCCGATCTCCTTTAAGGAACTACCAATCGGCGACTCGATCCACGTCACATTCACGAGCACCGGTTGTTTCCACTTCGAGACCTACGAGTTCGATTTCCGGCGTTCCGCAACAATGAGCGTTCAGGTGACTCAAGTTGAACTTCGTTGGAACGAAGCTCAGGAACGTCATGAAGAGGTGAAGCGGATCCCGCTCGGCACTGTCACCCTGTCTGATGGCGAGGTTGCGGGTCTGGATCGTCTCTTTACGTTTTACCGATCCATCATAAGGCGTGCAGGCTGTACCACGGTTGACCACATCACTGCAGCCCGGAAGAGCGGCGGTGCCGTCCAGGCCACCGAATCGTTTACCGATGCGACCTGCGCAACCGGCGACAGGAAGAATCTGACGCTCCTTGCTTCAATCATAACCAAGGCCACCCCTAAGGAAAAGTGACGCACCGCCGAACAAGTCGATGGCAGCGAGCCGCTTGCGCCAAGGATGCCTCACCTCTGACGTTCTTCTGAATCCAAAATGCCCGACCCTACGATATTACTGCGAGTCATCGCGGGTGAGTCGATCTTTGGCGTGGAGGTCGATTCCGGAATCAGGCACGCTTCCAACCGCCTCTCTGCACGATTGATGATTGAGCTCTTTCATCGCTGCGATACCTCCCCGGAGCAGTGGCCGGAGAGATTCGCGGAGTCCCTTTCGGAATCCATGGCCAGTGACCCGGACGTGTTGATTGGATTTGATGACGGTGATTGGCAAGATAAGGAAATCAATAGTGAAGACGATCTTTCACCGGTTCCTGAACCGAATTTTACCTGCTACTCAAGCTGGGGTTTCGCAATGAGGACGCAGCCTACTATCAGTTTTCGCTATTCCCATCGATGGATCAGGCATTCGTGATCGGCGGTGCACGGAAAAGAGAGGGTGAGTTCCAGCGCTCAAAACCATTGCGGTGGCATCAAATTTTTCGACGGCAAGTGGCGCGGGGCAAAGCCAGAGCGTTTCGGTTTTCGTATAGGAAGGAGTGATATTTACGGGATACTGAGGGTCGGCAAGGATATAAGCCCATTGATTGCCAAATTGCCGGTTAAGCCACCTCTTCGTATCAACCTGTGGCGGCGCAGAGGGCGCCCACGGCTTCCATTCGTTGCGATCCCTATACTCCAGCCACACCTTTCCTCCGTTCTCGTTGGCAATCACAGGTGCATAGACGATCCGGGCCGCAATTCCTACGGAGCGCAAAGCGGCAACGGCAAGAATTGCTACGTCCGTCTCGGTTCCTCTGCCCCCTCTTAGGGTGGTTAATGGATCAAGATCGCCTTTGAGATTAAGCGGATACGTCCGGGTCTCGCCGAAAAGCTTCACTTCCCGCCGTATCCATGCGAACACTTCGCCTGCTGCCCTCTCTATGGTCATGCTTTCATTGACAGTAGCCGCCAGCTCATCAGCCAGCCGCTTTCGCCAGCCTGCATGCTCGGTTATCCCAATACTCCACCCAGTAATGATATGCCTCCGAGCTGGTCCAATAAGCCACTCCTGCATGACGCGCGGGAATGCCTACCGATCTCAGCAAAGCCACCAAGGCCAGATTCAGTTCAAAGTAGCGGGCGAGTTTCGTATGATGTAGCATCTGCCGGGGCGACTGATCCCGGCTATCCGACACCTTGAAGGCAATCTGCTCCTGACCTTTGCCCCCTCTATAGAGCCACTTATGGATCGCCCGGGCTGCTGCTTGTGTATCGCTAAGTTCCCCGATAATCGGTGAGAGCATCTTGTAAAACTCCGGTCGCCAATCATCCAGCCCCTCGTCAGCTATACGATAGGGCAGCACATACTCCAGCCAGATCTCTTCCGGAATGGACCGCCCCCAAGGCATCTCTTCCCGGGCTTTCCCGGCAAACTCCACCGTATGCAGGAGATGCTCCGCAGTGAGATTGACCAAATCATACTGGCGCGCGTGAGAAATGAGCATCTCCATCTCCCCCGCTGATGCCTTACCGGCCCCGGCCAACGCCTTCTCCAGTTCCGCACGATTCTCCCCCGCCCACTCCAGCGCTAATCTGAACCGCTCAGGACTACTGGGTTCAGGGAAACGTGAACGCGGCACGGGACGATTGATCAGACCTTTCTCCGATTGTACTGGACCCGGAGGAACAGCGCCGCCCGGATTAGCTTGCCCGTCTGTCTCATCCGAAACCAATCCAGTTGCCTCGCGAGCGGCAGCAATCCGCTCCACTACGTCAGTTGCCTTCGCTTCCAAATACTGCGTGGCCCCTTGATACTCCGCCACCACCATTCCGCCTTCAAACGCCAGCAGTTTCAACGGCGTCCCCGCAGGCAACTGAATGCTCCCGACCACCTTCCCCTCCATCACTGCGGGAAACATGGTCGGTTGTGTCAACCGCACTGTCTTAAGGATTCCGTTTAAAGGCTCTTCTCTTCGGTTGAATGTTCGCCCCCCATTTTCGGCATAAGTTATAGTTGCAAAGAAATGCCAGCAAACAATCAATAACGTCAAAATGACCGGATGCATTTAAAATGACCTATTTCATTGAGCCCAGAGTCAGGGATTCAGATAGCGATAATTCCACAAAAGAATATTTAGCAATGGAGCTAAACTCAAATGTTTGCCAATCGATCACAATGCATATGAATTTCTGTAAGTATTTAGAAATCACCCTCATTTAACGCTGTTTAGGTCAAGTGCTAAAACCTGATAACCTCCAAAACCTTTGTTTAGATGACGTTGAGATGTAGTTTATTGATTGAGCTGCTTGATGGTTACATCTGATATATCAGGTGCAATGATCTCTATAAATGCTGGTCGTTTTATTATAATAGATTGATGCGTAAAAGGCCCTACTAAAGCACTTGGACTTCCTTGATCTGTAAACTGAAACACTATACCTTCCCCCCGAGCTCCTATTGGCACCTGTTCTCCGGAAGCGCCAATTGCAGTCCCCTTTGCTGAAATCATTTGCTCTTTTGGTGTTTTTGAATAATCAATAAATCTTAGAATTTCTTTAGAAGGCAAAACAAATGTCATTTCTGCCCTCGAGTCAATTTTAATATTTAATGATATAGGCTCTTTTCGGGAATTCTCGATTAAAAGCGCCTTTAATTCCCCTAAAGAACCTTCTTCAGCAGGGGGTGATTTCACACTTTTATCGGCAGCTGTTAAAAGCGACGTTCCAAAAAATATACTTAAAATTAAAAAATGCTTAATCATATTTAATCCATTTCTATTTGTTTTGTTCGTAAATTGCATAACCTACTCCCATATTGAATGTTTGACCGCCGAATTGGTTTGTGAGCCACTGGCCGGTAAGCGATCCGTTTTGTGCTGGAACGTCAGATCCATCGAATAACTCCTATTTCCCAGTCAACGTTAGATCCAAACTCTTTGAAAAAGCTTCCTCTATCCGACTCGGATGGCAATATAAAACCTTCCATTTTCCGTCCTCATGATTTAACAATACCGAGTAGAGAACCTCTTTCTGCTCCTCATTTTTTTGAGATATTTGGAAAAATATTACATTGGGAGAATTAATAAAAAAACTCCTTCTTGGCTTGAATATTCCTTCCAAAACGGATCCTGATTCAGTTGACCCTAAACTGCTTTTAATTAAATCAAAGCTGAAATTACGCTTTACGCTTGAGTGAAGCATTTCATAAATCCCCTCATAGTCTCCCTTACGATCGAGCTTGATATACCTCGTTGCCACAATGATGGCTTCAGAGTCTTTGGCGGTCAAAGGAATTTGCCCAAAAGCAACACATCCCCACATCCATAGAAAAAAAATCACATTCAGAATTTTATTCATAAATTATTCGACATCCAATGTTATGGTGACACCAAAACGCACTAGCATGTAATTTACAGAAAAACTCCCATTTGTACCGGGATACGCCATACCTTCAGGTGCCTGCTCCGCCCAGATATCGGGATGAGGGGTTTCTCCATTTTCGACCAACTCTGACAATACGCCATTTTGAAGAGGGGAGAAAAAATTAGTTCCAGAAGTATCTTCATCGGGATAATAAACCGCTACATTAGCAGGGGTGAATACCGTAGTGCTAACACTCAAACCGTTATAGATTCCCCCTGCAGGGGGTGCCTCACCATAATTCCATCCGGACAATTCCCGCGTGTCCACAACAGACCATGAAGCGGGAGGTGGCGGAACGGCAGCTACGCCTGCGGATATTGTGGATAACACCAAACTTACAGTGCCAGATGTGGCGAGCGATCCAATCCCCGTTGCTGTTGTAACGACCAATGAGAACGTCCCTCCAGGGTTCGGCTTATAGTACCCGTAAAAACTATAGCCATATGTATATTTCTCCAAGCCCAAGGGATCAAACTCAAAAGTTGGAACAGGAGCATAGAGATGATTATTAGCACAATCGCGAAAACCTGCGGGATCAAGACTACTCCACCGCGCAAGCATGGGGTCGTAGCTCCGATACTTAAACAAATAAGCACCAAGATCAGGGCCGTAAGGCTTGCCAGTATAAAAATATTCCTCGGACTGCACCGCAACTCCAGGAAGAGTATCGCCGACCTGGGATTTGGCTGAGACTTCGCCGAATGCACTTATGGATAATATGATGACAAATAGAGTTCCGTTCAGTTTCATATATAATGCTATCTTTCAATCATTGGTTAAATTAATATTTTTTGAGATATGATGGATTTTTTCTAGAAGAGAAAATCTTTTCAAGTGAAGGAAAATGGGATTGGAGCATTTGACTCTCCGGTATCAAAAAACTCTCAGGGCTTCGCGGCGACACCGGGAGGCTTATCCGTGGTTTGTGACGAAGCTAGTAGGCAACTAGCTGCACAGATCGAAAGAATTGCTGTGAACAGAATTTCGTTATCTTTCATAGATGGCGTTTGTATTTCTATTGGCTAATGCCGGTCTCAATTCCGAGGCCGATGGATTTTATTCTGGGGAAGCTGTTTAATTGCTGATGCTCTTTTGACGATTTTCTTTGAAGCCTGATCTCGCCACCTACTCGGTTTAATGCCATTCTAAACCGACCGCAGTTTCTGATTGACTTTTACTGGAAGCAGGCTGCACGGCAGTGCGTCAGATCATTTTCTGTTCTTCATTTTTCCGGTGCACTCCAGGTTGGGGTTTTGTAGCCAGTTTCGATATCCCAGTACGTAAACCAATTTTTATGGGAAATGTTTTAATGTCGCTATTTTCGGCGTAACCCAGAAGACTTTTCCATTTGTTGAAAATCTTAAACTTTCCATTTTTTGTATTCAATACGAAGTAATTTTCGTCGATTGCTCCATAAACATATTCATCTTGAACCATGAAGTAGTTTATGGGAATTGTGGTCACTGCGTCACCTGAGGCATTTCGTAAAATTGCAACAGTTCCCCATTCCTTGTTTAAGGAAAATCCATTTGGTAAATTTATGAATCCATTTCCAATAATGTAGGCAATGAGAAAAACCGCCAAAACGATAGCGGCGACTAATAATAGTATCGAACCCGTACTGCGATAACAAAGGATGCGCCTTCGCCCATTCTTTAGATCACCATTGAGGTTATTCATATTCGCAACTTCACAAAAATTTTTATTACAGTTTGTATGTACTTGATAGATTCCCTTCCCAGTTCGGCGAGTGTGATTTGCCATCTCGGCGCGCCGTCCAAACTCCCATATGTGGCGTTAATGACATCAATGGGATTTATAAACACATCGTTGAAATAAATCTAGCCGATTTCCTTGTGAAGCACCCGTAAATCATTCTTTTTGCCAAATTTCAACGATCCAACCTGGAACACATACAGTGAATGCCTATGAATTCCGGCAAGGTAATTTTATACTCATGTATGCAGTTCAGGTTACCTCGAAGCGATAAGTGTTGTCCCAATTTCCTTTCTTATCAGAAAGCTCTGGAGCGCGTCAAGTTTCAAGTGCTGACACCCCCGCTACTGCTTTTCATGGTGCGCCCTCATAGGAAATGATTAATTCGGTGTCGGGTGGATTATTCATATTTTTGAAATCAGATTGAGTTAAAATCAGTCTGGCGCTGCGTTGAGGTTTAATCAAATATACCTGAATGCGTTGCTTCCACACGCCGAGTTTATCAATTTTATCTACAATTTCAAATTTTTTTGAAAATAAAGCTCGCATTTCTAGTGACTCTTGTTTCAGTTCAATAGCTTGACTGTCATTTTTGAATATTTGGTTAATAGTTAAAACAGCCCATTGATTTTTCGCGATCACCTTAGGTTCGATGGTGATTGTTAATGACTCTTTAGTATCCTTTGCAAGCACTGAATATGATGGAAAAAGCATAAATAATACAATGCAAGCGCAATTCAGAAGAGAACCACTCCGACTTAGATTTTGATTTGAATTGTTTGTCATTATTTTTTATTCCTCGGCTTGTCGCTTCCATTGATATGTTATCGAATAATAGCCTGTTCTTGTGTCGGCAGTTACCCATCCCCAGGAAATATTTCTCCATTAGTCGTCTCGTATTGAGCTTCATGATGTGTAGTCTGAGTAATGGTTATTGTTTCGGGAACTCAATTCCAACCGGGACCAAGCAGTTTGATATATAGTTTTGTGCTTCTTATTGGTTGATTGGAACCTTGATTTCGGGGTCGTGGGAGTTTTTGCCGGGATAAGGCGTTTCGCTGGTAAGCGGTTGAAAGGCAGATTCAGAGGTGATCCTCTTGCGGGTAACGCTCCCGATGTATTTCCCGAAGGCGGTCATGGGTACGAGCTCAACGATGTCGGAGCTGATAATGGCGAGCGTCGTTCCCAGAATGTCGCTGATATAATAGGTCGGTGGTTCCGTCGTTCCACGGCTGGCTACCAACGGTACGCCGCCGCTAAGGTGGCTTTCCACAGCGTAACTAACGTTGTTTCGGTAGAGTAAGGCCAAACCATCCCATACGAGTTCTTCCCGAAAGGATTGTATGGGTGTGGCAGCTTTATCAGAAGCAGGTTCATCTAAGGCCGTCAGGAGCGCAAGGGGTTTTGAAGGGTGGCTCCCTTCAACATCAACACGAGGCGGCAGATCAGCCTTTGCAGCCAAATGACCGTCAGGATAGTAATCATAGGCGATCCGGCTGCCATCAGGGTTTTCAAGAAGCAGGACTTTGTCGAGGAAGCCGTAATGACGAGTTTGGACTTGGTCTCCGATGGTACGGGTTTTCAGCCGACCAGCGGCATCGTAGCTGAAGCCGGTGATCTGGTCACCGGTTCGTGTTGAGACGAGTTGGTTGGCGACATCGTAGGCCATAGTGGTTTCCTTTCCCTGCTCTGCTTTGGAGAGCATGTTGCCTGCCATATCGTACTGGTAACGCTCGAGAATGGAAGAGATTGCCAACGAGTTTGGATCAGGATTGTTGACTTCGGTGACCTCATCCGCAGCCCGTGTAGGCGATTCGGAGGCACTCCCTTGAACAGTCCTGCCTTCGGTAACGCTAAGCAACTGACCGCTCGGATCGTAGCCATAGAGCTGCGTTTCGCCGTTCCATGTACGGCTCAGGAGTTGCCCGGCGGCATCCCACTCGTAAGCAAGGGTCAGTGGCTGATGCAGAGGTCCTCCCACAAGATCCAATCGGGAGAGCCTGCCGAAGGAATCGTAGGCGTAGGAGGCGATGACGCCGTTTCCATAAGTTCGGCCAATCAGACGGTTCTTGTGGTCGTATCGGTAGCGGCAGGCCGTGAAGCCGTTGCTCTTTAGCTCAGAAAGGCGGCCCAATGGATCGTAAAGGTACTCGGTTTGCTGGAGGAGTCGGTATTCGTCGCCAGTCTCTTTGCTACTGGCGGAAGCGATTCTCTCTGAGAGAGTGACCGATACCTTCTGATTCAGGGAGTTCCATCCGTATCGGACAGGCGGACATCAAACTCCCCGTCAAAGGCGACGGCCCTTGGCTTAAGTCGGGGCTTGCGCGCCAGCGCAGCCTCCAAACCCTCCTCCACGAAACGCTCCTTGAGGTGCTCGATTGTGCGCGAAGTGATACCGAGCGCGGTTGCCACATCGGCCACCTTCCAAGGATCACCAAACTCGCCGGCATCGCATAAAAGCAATGCGCGCGCGTAGATGAACTTTGCCGTTGAGGACTTGCTGCTGCCAGTAAGCTCAGTGAGTCGCTCACGCTCCTCTTGCGTGAGCGTGATTTTGTATCGATTGGCCATGCCAGAGAAAAAACCATACACGACATGTAATCAATACGAAATTTACCTTGTTACATGATACTAGTCGGCGATCTCAAACTTCGCGCACACTTCTTTGGCAAGCGCTTGCAACTGTGCATCAGAAGCATTATTGCCAATTTGGACCCACTTCGCAGTTACAGCCGATCCAAGCGCCGGGTCGCCAAACGCAAGCGCAATCGCTTTCAGTTCGCGGTCAGTCCCGGACAAGGCGGCAAGGTTAATTGCCGCGGCAGTTGCCACTTCATTTCGTCGAATCGCCAGCATTGTGATGTTTCGCAGGATAATCGCTTTTCCCCAGGAATTTGCAGCATCGTAAGATTGCTGCCACGCGCTCCAATCGACCGGCCAAGGCGGAGCGGGGTTGTTTCCTGATTCTCTTGTGTTCCAGTCTTGTGCAAAGTCGCGCATAAACCAGTAAGTGAGCCGCTTCATATTGCTGTCCGGTCTTTGCGTAATATCCAATAGCAGTTTCTCTCCCCACTGCTGACCTTCAAGCGCTGCGTTCAATATCAACCCTTGTGCCCCGCGTAGGCGCACCGCGTTGGCTTCATTCTGGGCGACGATTTTTTTATAATACGCATTGCTCGATTGCTGGTTACGAACTTCTTCAATTGTAAGATTTCCTTCTACTGGGAATTCGACGAGCTTCCATCCTCCGGCTGGTTCCGGCCATTCGGTGGCAAGTAGCCCTTCGGATACGCTCAGAATTACTTGTTCCCATTTAGCGGCTTTAATCACGGGATCATTTGATGCTTCAAATTGTTGCGCCAAGGTCTTGAATCCCGGGCTCAAGCTCCAAGAGTCTTGTATCATGCGGATCGCGGTTTCATCAAACTCGGACGTGGGCTGTGACTGAGCATTGGAATAATGTACGTTTCCGAGTATAATTACGGGAATGAAAAGGAATAAAGTATAGATATTCATTATGATCTCGGTTTATCTGATCCGAAGCCGACGTAGGTGTTAATCCAATATTTGCCAACATCATTTCCGGAATGCTTATGGCGTTCGTTGGATCGGTACCGATCTCCCGCTTTTCGCCATCGGAGAGGCCGTCGCCGTCGGTGTCGATGGAGTCAACGTCGGTTTCTTTGGAGTTTCCCAACCCGTCCCTGCCCCCTCCGGCGCTGCTGCCTCCTCCGTTGCCGCCGGTTCCGTTGCCGTAGCCTCCGCCATTCCCGGTGTTGGCACCTGCCGCGATGCCGCCGATGCCTCCGCTTCCCGTAAAGCCATCGTTGCCTGCAACCAGGTTCGGACCGGTAAACCAGCTCCCTTCGGTGACCCTCACCTGCACCGTATTCGAGACGCTGCTGCTTCCAGCGCTATCGGTCGCAACCGCCGAGATGGCATAAACCCCCAGGCGGGGCGGAGTCCAGGCGATCTCGTAAAGGCCGCTGACGGAGTCCGGAGCGACCGATTCGCCGACCTCCTCAACCGTAAGCTGCCCCGGATGAGCCGTGAGCGGTTTTTCGCTCTGGTGGAGTTCAAGCACTTCGGTTTCGCTCAGGGCTTTGCGATAGAGGCGGATGTCGTCGAGTTCGCCCAGGAAGAAGTCTTCGCTGCCGTTGTGGCCGGATAAGGTCAACGGTGTATCCGGGCGTGCGCCATCCAGGTTTTCGAGCGTCGGGTAGACAAAGAGCGTGTCGTCTTCAGTATCCACCGCTCCACCCGTTCCGGCAACAGCAGACACCGTTTGCGCGACGCCATCGACGTAGATCCGGGCCGTGGCGTTTGCCCGATCGTAAACGATGGCGACGGCGTGCCATTCTTCATCGTTAAAGGCAGTGGTGGTTTTAAGCGTCACGGCTTCTTCCGGGTCACCCGTCTCCGAGGTTCCAAGGCCGGTTTCGATTTTGCCATCCGCATCAATCCCGGCGTAATAGCCCGGGGTCCATGCTTTCTGGCTTTTACTGAGGATTCGTGCCGCAGGAGCCTCGTCATATCACGCTGTTGTCGCCTGAAAACTGACGGTGACGGTTGTCGGTAGGGGCAACCATCGAATCCTGCGACCCCTCGTGCACGCTGATCGGTTCACCCTCTTCTGTCAAGATATGTTGCCTGACCCTTATCCTCGACATGTGCCGGGGCGTGCGAGGAACGAGCCGTCACGAGCAGATGCCGTGACGGGCCAGACTAGCGGCCGCCATTGAACGACGAGGGCGCGGGCAACGGCACGACTCCTGTAGGGACGCTTTTCCATCCTACGGCGAAGCCGCACTCCGCCCCCATTAGCAGGAGGCGTGACGGAGCGGTTCATCGGCAGTTGACGAGGGTTGGCGTTCGTCGATACACGCGACAGCGGCTCGGCGCGTATGGCTATTTGCGTAGGAACTTAAAAACGACACCGCCTGCAACGGCTAGGAGCAGGATTGCGCCGATGATCCAAGGCCAAGGCAAGGATTTCGGCGGCTCTGTTTGAACAACGGGCGAGGGTTTCGGGGGCGTCGGTGACGCAGTTGGACTCGGCGACATTGCTGGTGTGGATGCCCGGCCTTTCGCTGCTTTCGCCGCCTCCACGCGCTTGACCATGTTTTCAAAACTGTATTCGGGATTCGGAAACGGCTTCTGATTCGGATCGCGCGGCGGCGGTTCCATTGAGACGTTTTCATATCCCGGCGGCGGCTTGATCGGCTCCGCCAAGAATTTCATCGGCTTGCCGCGCTCATAAAAATCTATCGTGACGTAAACCTTGCCTCTCGTTTCCCCAAGTCCAAACAATGGATTAAGAGTCACACCGTAGCGAACTCCATTAATTTCACTCTGACCTCTCCACGATTGAGGCGCAGCGGATTGATCACCTAGCGCGGCAAATTCTGACGCCTTTTCATCAAGTCCGCCCATGCCGTCTCCGCGAGATATATCGATGCCTAACGCTTTAGCTACGTTCTTTGCCTGTCTTAACGCTTCTTCAAGGGATGTCGGCTGAGAGATAAAGTCCGCCTTGCTAAGTTGGTTTTCCGCCAGAATGCCAAAGTTTCCAATTTGGACACTCATAGTAAATGCAGCACCGTTAGGAGCAATAACCCGAACACTCTGATCCGTGATATGAAGGTTACTGATTTCGTCTGGCCTAACCCGCCAAGGGCGAAGACCAGCATCGTAAACTACTTTCAAATTCGTGCTCTTGGAAAAATCAATCGTATTCTCCGCCATCGTGTAGGGTGTAGCCATAAATGCACCGGATAAAAAAATGACCGCTCTAAACCATATTGAAAGATAGATTCTCATTGCAGTCACCAGATGATCGGGAAGAACCCGAGTGAGTAGATGTAGAAGATACTAAACGATTGTGCCCTCACGGCTAACGGGGTTGTCACCATTCCCGTTCTTGCTCCCGTCGAAAGCCCTGTCCAGTCTTGCCATATTCCATTCGAAGTGTCGTCAATCCAAACCCAACGATCCGAGAACATCGTGATGTCGGCAGTCAGACCTACTACGGATGTGAAGCTATCAGCTCCGCTCACGACATCTTTGACAGGGCTTTGTGCGAGAACCCCCAGCAAGTATTCCAGCCCAATTATTCCATGCGTCTTGAAGTCATCCCATGCTGGTTGGACGATAAACTGTTGCTCGCGGTTCGTAAGGTTGTAGTTTGCAGTCCGAACGAGTGTTGGACTACTGGAGTATTCTCCCTGCCACATTTGTTCCCATGGTGCGATTTCAAATGCGCGTAAAGGTGATGGAGCCAACCCCTTTGCATCCACATGCCGCAAGGCCCAGATGCCGCTGGTTTCGTAGGCGCGGAACAGCCAAGCCAGATCGTCGAAGATGTCGTAATTCCCCTTCATCAGGGTCTTCTGGAAGAAGTCGGCGATGGCACCAGGGAGCGTTCCGCCGGGAACCCAACTCGGCAGCGAAGGCCCGCGTCCATATTCTGCATCGACCATCGCGCCATACACAGGCCCGCCTGCCATCTTCGCCAAGCCCGCCCACAGGAAAAGATCGGGCTTTTGGAGGTAAAGATACTCGTAGTAGGCATACACGTTTTGGATGTAAGCCTTGTTCGTCATGAACGGCGCCGCAGGCCACGGTGGGTGATAGTGGGTGAAATCCACAACTCCGGTGGCCTGAGTCTGGAGCTTGATCTGCTCAATGATCTCTTTTTGCCATTCCGCCTTGGATTGATGCGTCGCCACGAGGAACTTCTGTTTATGACTGAACGTTAGCGAGCCTTTCACATATTTGAATTCCAGCGTGATTGGCCCGGCCTTGATGCCCTCAATCCAAAATTGAACGTCCGCTCCACGCGGCACCGTGGCGTTCTCCGCGTAAATTTCGGAGACAAGATTCTTCGGTGTCGTTCCGCCGCCGCTTGCGGGCTCAGTAATCGGAATCGGCCAAAACTGTTCCCCGCTCCCGCCTTGATTTTTGGTTGCGTAGAACCGCACGTCGCCAAGCTCCGGCTGGCTGGTTTCGGGATCATCCTCCGCCAGTTTCTCAATCGTCACCGTCGCGCCGGTATAAAAATCCGCCGGTAGTGTATTGGGATTCACGCCAAAGAACCCCTTGTGCAAGTCTTGGATGATAATTTTGCCAGCATCCGGCCCCGATGCGGCAACTAAGTCTTCGTCTTTACTGTCAGCTTGGGCGTAACCCGTGGCACTATCGAGTTTCTGCTCGTCGAAATCGGCGTTCACTCTTAGCACTTCGGGGGCTACCTCCATAGGCAAAAGAAGCACCCCCCTCCTTCCATCCGCACTTGGATTTTCCGGATCGCTTCTGTCTGCTGTGGCGATGATCATACCGGTATCCGAGATATTTACCGTGCTAAAATTGCTCCACGCTGAATCAGAGACAAGATTTTCGAGATCATACCATTTATAATTCTGCCAAACCCGTTGACTTTCAACGGATTGCATTCTCGAATTAAGTTTGTATAAGTGCACGGAGATCGGAATAAATCGATAATTTTGCTCTTTGAGAAAAAATCCAACTTGATTCGGTTGATTTGATCGCTGAATAAAGCAAAGTATCTGATCCTCATTGTTAAGCGCCCTAAAATCAACTTTCAACTCATCCCCTCCTTCTAAAAGAGGGAATTCTCCTTCTTCTGCAGGAAGAAATAGTTTGAAAAACTTTTTATTGACTTCATTTTTAAATTCATAAAATCCTCCGTCTCTGTCAGCCCAGAAATTCCCGGCACCAGAGTCCCAAGAAGCACCTACTGATATGCGCGACCCTCTCTTATTGATAAGCAACGGGGTTAAAAAGGCTGTGCGATCTGAAGAATCCATCTCAATTGCGGACGGCACCGCATCGTCGTGATAGTGAAAATGGAAAAATTTACCATAGGGTTGGGCGCTCCCTCCCGACCAGTTTAGCCCCTGATAAAAGCATCCATCACGACGTGCAATCCAATTCTCAGGTTCCTGATTCCAATCGGCGATTTGATAATACCTTTCTTCCTGACGTCCAATAATTAACCCTGCATCGCTAATTCCTTGAATGTATGTGAAATTGTAGTCGCTGATATTTGCATTTTCTTTTGTCCGCTCAGGAGGCGACATTGCATCTCTGGTTAATATGTTAAAAATCTCATTTTCGCCGTCCTTCTTCCACTCAAACCCTTTCGAAACGGAACGATAGGTACTCCCATCGGATTGCTCCGTATCCGGTTCTTCAAAATTATTCGGCATATTATCTACCGGGTCTCCATTTAGGGTCCTCTCCGAACGCAGATTACCGGCAATTACTCCTGAGGAATTGATTCCAGCAATCGATCCAACATTACTGGGCAAGGCCGTGGTCACACCCTTGCTCCAATAATAGAATGAAAATATGTCCGGCGAACTGGAGGTCTTTATCTTGAATACCACGTCCCCTTTATCATTCAGGGCGACGGGTTCGGCATCGGCCCCAAGGTCAATAACGGCGTAATGAGTGATTGGCAACCGCGGTGGAGCGAGGAGCTTCTGCACATTGAGGTCCACTCCCCCACCCGCCCAGCCGTCCTCGCCGTCCGGTACTCCATCGCCATCCGTATCGGCGTTCGTCGGATCGGTGCCGATCTCCCGCTCTTCGCCATCGGAGAGGCCGTCGCCGTCGGTGTCGATGGAGTCAATGTCGGTTTCTTTGGAGTTTCCCAACCCGTCCCCGCCCCCTCCGGCGCTGCTGCCTCCTCCGTTGCCACCGGTTCCGTTGCCGTAGCCTCCGCCATTTCCGGTGTTGGCACCCGCCACGATGCCGCCGATGCCTCCGCTTCCCGTAAAGCCATCGTTGCCTGCAACCAAGTTCGGACCGGTAAACCAGCTCCCTTCGGTGACCCTCACCTGCACCGTATTCGAGACGCTGCTGCTTCCAGCGCTATCGGTCGCAACCGCCGAGATGGCATAAACTCCCAGGCGGGGCGGCATCCAGGCGATTTCGTAAAGACCGCTGATGGAGTCCGGAGCGGCCGATTCGCCGATCTTTCGGGAGCCCTCGTAAAACCCGACTTTGCTGATGCTCAAGCCGCTGCCCTGAGCGGGAGCGGCATCGGCTTTGAAGGCAACGGCTTGCTGGGGGGCATAGCTGGTGTCGTTTGCCGGGGCTTCAAGGGTGATCGTTGGAAGGTCCTCGCTCTCTTCGGCGTTCACCACCACGACCAGCGAATCGCTTCGGGAGGCCTGCCCGTCGTTGGCGGTCAACCGGAGGATATATTCACCCGGCTCGCTGAAGGTGGCGTCGGTCGTGAGCGCCTCCGGGGTAGTGAAGACAACTTCGCCGGGGCCGGACGCCTTGGTCCAGTTCAGGGAAATGCCCGCGGAGGGGTTGTCGATATCCGTCACCGTGGCCGTCAGGGTGAGGGGATCGGGCAGGGTGATTGAGCGGCTTCCTCCCACGCTTACCAGTGGCGGATCGTTGACCGGGGTGACGGTGATGGAGATGTCGGCCTCGGAGGTGCGGGTGCCTTTGGTGACGCGGAAGCGGAAGCTGTCGCTGCCATGGTAATGGGCGTTCGGGTAATAGTTCGCTATGTTTCCGCTTAGGACCAGTTCACCATCAGCCGGGTTCGTGACGATCTCGTAGGTCGCCGTTTCATCGCCGCCGCCTTCGCTTTCAAGGGAGAGGCTCCCCATGGTATCCTCCTCAACCGTAAGCTGCCCAGGATGAGCTGTGAGCGGCTTTTCACTCTGGTGGAGTTCAAGCACTTCGGTTTCGCTCAGGGCTTTGCGATAGAGGCGGATGTCATCCAGTTCGCCCCGGAAGAAATCTTCGCTGCCATTGTGGCCGGATAAGGTCAACGGTGTATCCGGGCGTGCTCCATCCAGGTTTTCAAGCGCCGGGTAGACAAAGAGCGAGTCGTCTTCGGTATCCACCGCTCCACCCGTTCCGGAAACCGCAGACACCGTTTGGGCGACGCCATCGACGTAGATCCGGGCCGTGGCGTTTGCCCGATCGTAAACGATGGCGACGGCGTGCCATTCTTCATCGTTAAAGGCAGTGGTGGTTTTAAGCGTCACGGCTTCTTCCGGGTCGCCCGTCTCCGAGGTTCCAAGGCCGGTTTCGATTTTGCCATCCGCATCAATCCCGGCGTAATAGCCCGGGGTCCATGCTTTCTGGCCTTTACTGAGGATTCGTGCCGCGGGAGCCTCGTCGTCGTATTGGACCCAGAAGGTGATGCTGAAGTCGTTTTCCCCGAAATCCAGCACCCCGTTGGCCGGAGTGGCGATGGTGACATGATCGTTGGTACCCCCCTCGGAGGTGGGGCCGCTGAAAGAAAGGCTTCCCTCGCCTGTGTAGCGTTGGCTCCATTGCGGGCCGTTGATCAAAGCGCCGTCGTTGCCCCTCGGGGAGCTATCCACGGCGACACTCCCGGTTCCTTCGTTGAGTTTCCAATGGCCTACCAACGGGTTGACGATCATCGTCATGGCTTCAAAATAGACGACCGCGCTGGTTTCACCGGCTTTTGCCTCAATGCTGCTGAGAATCTCTTCCCCATCCGGCTGAAGATAATAGGCGATGGCAATTCCATTGCTGTCGGTTCGCGTTGTCAGTGAAGTAGTCGGATGAGGCAGTCCATCGTTGGTCGCCGCCAAACCGCCATTATGTTCGCTCAATAGCGTGAAGGTGAGGGGAGCGTTTGCCAAGGGAGCGGCATTGCTATCTTTGACCTCGACTGCCAAGGGCTCGGGAGCAAATGTCTCGGGGGCGCTTACCTGGTAATTTCCACTGACAATCGAGATGGTAGGAGTAATGGTTGCCGGGCCCTGGCTGTAATAGTCCTTCGGATCGCTGCCTTGTTCGTATTCCTGCTGATTGGTCAAACCATCCTCGTCAGGATCCTCCGTTCCATTGGAAAGAAGGTTTCCGAGATGTCGAAGTTCCCACCAATCTCCTATTCCATCCTCATCACTGTCATAAGCTACACGGAGGGTTTTGAGATTGTCGATGAGGCTGCGATTGCCTTCGTCATCAGTGATCACGGCGCTGAGGTGAAATGTGCCCCAGGTCGGTGGCTGCCATTCGAGTTTCCAGGGTTCACCGGAGACTTCACCCACCTTGGTTCCTTCGTTATAATATTCGACTTTTACCGGAGTGCGAAATCCGGGTGTCACTTCTGCTGCCAGTTCTTCACTTTGGCCAAGTTCGACTTCCACAAAATCATTATCGGGGATCGTGATCATTCCCGATGCCACGGCGTGGTAGGCGTTGATGTTTTGCTTGAGCCTCACTTTCAGTCTTGCGGATTCTTCATAACCAAGGCCCAACAAATTGTTGGAATTCGCTCCCCAAGCACAGACGCTCCCATCTCGCTTGATCGCCATCATATGAAATGAGCCGATGGCGAGCGACTCGACCCCCTCAACTCCACTTGTCTGGACAGGAGTACTTCGGTCAATTTTCGTTCCATCTCCGAGTTGTCCGGAGCTATTGCTCCCCCAGGTCCAAACGGTTCCATCGTTCTTTAAGGCAGCCGAAGAAGTCGTTCCAACCGCGATTGCCACGATCCCGCTGAGACTGCCGACTTGCACGGGTTCGTTGCGGTTTGTTGTTGTCCCGTCCCCCAGCCGTCCGTTTCCATTGTTTCCCCATGCCCAAAGGGTTCCATCGCTCTTGAGTGCCAGACTGAATTCGCTTCCTGCCGCCACGGCGATGATTCCCGTCAATCCATGGGTCTGCACTGGCGTTGTACTGCTGGTGGTTGTCCCGTTACCCAGTGCACCCCGGCTATTGGTGCCCCACGCCCATACCGTTCCATCGTTTTTCAATGCTACACTATGATTCATGCCAGCCGCTACGGCCGTTACCCCGGTGAGTCCGCTCACCGCAACTGGTGCGGTGCGACCGGTGGTCGTTCCATCTCCCAACCGTCCGCCCCCATTGTTTCCCCATGCCCATACCGTGCCGTCGGTCTTCAGTGCCAAGCTATGATATTGTCCGGCAGATACCCCTACCACTCCGCTCAATCCGCTGACGGGTACCGGTTCATTTCGGTCTGTGGTTGTTCCGTCGCCCAGCTTTCCATACGCGTTGAATCCCCACGCCCAAATGGTTCCATCGTTTCTGAGCGCGAGCGTATGCGTCCATCCTGTATCGAAGGAAATCATATCGGTTAGCCCCAATGCTTTCGTCGGCTTCGATTGGTTTTCGTGACTGCCATCCCCCAAATATCCCGCCGCATTACGGCCCCATGCCCAGATACTTCCATCCCTTTTAAGCGCTACGGTATAGTGTTCTCCTCCCTTCACTGCCACGATTTCGGCAAGCCCGATCGCTTCAACTGCTGTCAGTTCGTTTTTTTGCGCTAGCGATTTTGCGCCCCATTCCCAAATGATCCCGTTTTCATCAACGGCGATGCTATAAAAGTCGCTGCTGCCGAGGGCTGTGATTCCGGTGATTTCAGCTACCAATACCGGTTCGCTTCGGCTCGTCGTTGTACCGTCTCCCAGTTGCCCATAATCATTATTTCCCCATGCCCGGATGCTTCCATCATTCTTCAGTACCATGCTATGCGTGCTGGCTGCGTCGAATGATGCAATGTCGTTCAAAGTGCTGATCGCTACAGGGACCGTCTGGTCGATCTGATTTCCATTTCCCAGTTGTCCGGATTCGTTGTTTCCCCACGCCCATAAGGTTCCATCGCCTTTCAACGCCAGGTTATGCCCAGCTCCAGCCTTGATTTTTACCACTCCGGTTAATCCGTTCACTTGCACCGGCGTTTCGCTTTCCGTCGTCGTCCCGTTTCCCAGTTGTCCGTTATAGTTATAGCCCCAACACCAGACGGTTCCATCACTCTTTAATGCCACCGTATGGACCATCCCGGCATCCACGTTAATCACATCGCTCAATCCTGTTACTTGTACCGGTGTTGCCCGATCTTCGTCCGTTCCATCCCCGAGCATTCCCGATTCATTCGAACCCCAACACCAAACCGTCCCGTCATCTTTCAATGCCACGGTATGGCTGACTCCCGCTTTGGCTTCTACCACTCCGCTCAGCCCATTGACCGCCGTCGGTATGTTCCGATTCGTTTTTGTTCCATCTCCCAATTGCCCGAAGGTATTCTCTCCCCAAGTCCACACCGTTCCATCGGCCTTCAATGCTACGGTATGCGCCCATCCTCCATTCACTGAAATTACTTGACTCAATCCGCTTACCTGAACCGGCGACTCCTTCGGGATGGTGGTACCGTCTCCCAGTTGCCCATTCGCGTTGGTTCCCCACGTCCATACCGTTCCGTCGGCTTTCAATACGACGCGATAATTTGTCCCTGCGGACACCTGTACCTGCGCATTTTTCGTCTGAGGATCCAACCCCAGCCGATACTCTGCCAGATTGCTATAACTGTCGTCATCTGCGTCCTCTTCTGCGTCATTGGCTTTCGGATTCAATCCATGCTCTGTTTCCCACCCGTCCGGTATTCCATCCCCATCCGTATCCGGAATCAATGCGTATTTTTCGATCAGGTACGACTCAATGGCCATTCGCTCTTCATCCCCAAGCGCCCGGTCATAAACGACTAATTCGGCAACATCCGCGTCCAAAAAATCCCCGGGGCTGGCTTCTGATCGGGAGCCCAGCGTGGGGCTCGCCGATCCTACGGAGTAATCAACATTGCCTGTCGTCGCCAGGCTTCCCGTCATATATCCGTTCCGATGGATCTTTTGATCGGCGCCATCATAGCTCCAGGCTATCAGATGCATTTGATCTGTCATAGTAGGCGCAGTGTCCTCAAGGAGTCCGGCGATGCCGCTGATCGTAATGGCCGAAGCAGGATGATTTCCAGAAGGCCCCACTGCTGAAAAACAGTAGCTTGCAAAAGGGGCATTCCATGTTCCGTCTCCCCGATAATCATGACTCAAGAGCGCCTGACCCGGCGTCATCGCATTTGGTTTTACCAATGCAATGACGCTCAAATGATTCGGACGAAGCGAGACATCATTGGCAAACGACATAAAATGCGATCCTCCGAACCGAACGACTGGCTTTCCATGGATCGCATTCTCTACCCACAACGGCTGACGCAAACCGGTTTCTTGTAAGGCGTGATTCGCGCTTTCCGATTGATCGGACCATCCACTGACATGATCGTTGCTGTCTTTAGTGATTCCCTCATCCGCTTTGAGCCAGAGGCTCAACCCGTTGAGCGGGAGCGTGCCGGTGGAGGCTTGAAACACCCCCACCGAAGCTTCCGTCGCGCTTGCCCGGATTTCAGAAGAGGTCGAGTAAGTGTCAGCATGATAAAAATAGACCTGAGCCCGTCCATTGCTATCGGTACGAAGCATTAACGTATTCGTCAGTCCTGTCCCATCGTCCATTAACGAAATCTGCCCGGTTTCCGCATCGGTCACCGTGAAAGTGACCGGCGCATTGATCAACACATGGGTGCCATTCGTTACTTCCACAATCAACGGCTGAGGCGCCATGGTTTTCGGATCGCCCCGTTGGTTATTTCCGCCGACGATGGTTAAACCGGGCGCTACCTCGGTTTCCGGCTGGCTATAGTAATTGTCCGGAGACGAATTGTTTTCAAATTCCTCCAGATTATTCGCTCCATCACCGTCCGGATCCCCCGTTCCCGTTTCATCCATATTGCCGAAATGGAGAGCTTCCCAGGCATCATCTAGTCCATCGTCATCACTATCGGTAAAAAAGGGCCCAACCAAAGTTGCGTAGAGCCGATCGGTCGTGGTGCCATCCCCCAATGCTCCATCTCCGTTATAGCCCCAGGCATAGAGTTTTCCGTTGGAATCAATCGCCAGTGAATAACCGTGAGTGGTCCCGCCTGCCGAAATCCATTGGATATCGGTCAACTCCTCATTTTCTCCCGTGAGCACCTTGGCGGCGAAAGCGCGATTGGAAGTGCTGCCATCTCCCAAGGCGCCGTGTGTGTTATTTCCCCACGCCCACACCTGCCTGCCGATGTCCAATGCCAGTGTCATACCGGCTCCCGCCGAGATCTGAAGGATTCCATCCAAAGGCGTACTATCGGGCTTTTCCACCGGTTCGGGGTAGCTGATTGCCGCGCCGGTGGTCTGACCATTGCCCAAGGCTCCACCGGCCTGTTGGCCCCAACTCCAGACGGTTCCATTTTCTCCCGGGACCTGCCGGATCAATGCCGAGTGGCTTACTCCTGCTGACACCGAGACGGCCCCTTCAAAATCCTGGGTTGCCAGCGGACTGATGGCGAGCAGTTCCTGAACCTTTACCGCTCGTATTCTGCCAACCGTACTCCCATCGCCCAGCTGCCCATCGGAATTATCCCCCCATGCCCATACTGTTCCGTCTTCATCCAGAGCCAGGGAGTGACTTTTCCCCGCATCCACTTCGAAGACTTCCTCCAGGTCGGGAGTGCCGGCGCTGCTGGTGGTTACGGCACCGGCGTAGCTGCGCGAAGTGGTCGTCCCATCACCCAGTTGACCCAGAGTATTGGAACCCCATGCCCACACCTTCCCATCCAAGGTTAATGCCAGCGAAAAATCGGTACCCGCCGAAGATAGCATCACATCGTTCAGATAATCGCCGAATATGGGGCCTTTCCACACCTGAACGGGCTTTACCGCGTTTACCGTGGTATTGTTGCCAAGCTGCCCTGATGCGTTCAAACCCCATGCCCATAGATGAGCTTGCGAGTCAATTGCCAGCCCGTGCCCGTTTCCGGCACTCCCGTATACCGCATCGACGAAGGGGGTCTCTCCCAAAAGTACTGCGGCTGCGGTGGGTCGAATTGTTACCGTGCCGATTCCATCTCCCAATGCGCCATCAGTTTGCAGTCCCCAAGCATAAAGCTTCCCATCATATCTCATCCCCAGCGCCTGGTGGGCGCCGGCCGATACGAGACCGGTTACCCAAAAAACGCGATCGGTTACCGGGCTCATTTCATTTTGTTCGCCAAACGCCCGCGCCTTTAGGTGAGTCGTCCGCTTGATGGCAATGGTTTCTCCGCTTGTCAATGCCGGATCATTGCTGGTTGGATCGATCCCATTGAGCGTATAATGAATCGATGCTCCCACCGTAGGACAGTGTACTGTCACCAGATATCCAACAGGATAACGATACCTGCTCGGATTGAATTCCGGCGCCTCCACTTCTCCAAAGACCGGCCCGCTCCCCAGAAATCCCGAAATTAGCAGAATCCACAAGCAGATGGTGCGTTGCGCCAGAATCCTTAGTGTCACCGCCATAAGCCAGATTTGCTGATTTCCGATCGGAAAGGAATAAGGATGCTTTGCGCCGGGGGGTGAAATCATTTCGGCTGTCCAGCTTAAAGCAACGCTACGCTTCTGGCAATTGCTGTTTTCGGTAAATGAGGTTTTTGGCTATAAATTTTTAAAAATTGCCGTGGTTCCTTTGACGTCGGTATGGCAACAGAACCGACCCGGAAATGATTGCCGAAGAACGATGGCAAGAACCGGAAGCGGTTTAATGGTGGCTAAACATTCCGGGGCTGGCATGGCTCCAGGGCATGCGAATCGGGCAATTTTTCTGAAGCCATCCTGTGGACGGTTCGTGCCGACGCGCCTTGGCATCATCTACTCTCTGACTTGGGAAGCTGGGTCTGCCGCTTATATTTGCTTTCGGTGGGGGTGGTTGCAAACACATTGCGATTGACCGATCCCGCGCGAAAGCCGATTTTCAACCCCCTTTGACTCCTTGATTTCCATGGGTGCGCCACGTTCCAGACTCCCGCTTCTTTTCCTGACGGTTTTCATCGACCTGCTCGGGTTCGGGATGGTGATCCCGATCCTGCCGCTCTACGCGCGGGAGTTCGGCACGGGCGAGGTGATGAACGGCTTTCTCATCGGCATCTACTCCTTCATGCAACTGCTGGCGGCTCCGCTGCTCGGACGCCTCTCCGACCGCGTGGGGCGCCGCCCCGTGCTGATGGCCAGCCTGCTCGGAACCGCCCTCGGGTTTTTCCTGCTCGGGAGCGCCGGTTCGCTCCTGATGCTCTTTGTCGCCCGGATGGTGGACGGGATCACCGGCGGCACGGTGATCACGGCGCAGGCGTATATCGCCGACGTCACCCCCCGGGAGGATCGCGCGAAGGCGATGGGGCTCATCGGGGTTGCCTTCGGGCTCGGCTTCGTCTTCGGCCCGGCCATCGGCGGGGTGATGAGCCACTTCAGCGTGGAGGCTCCCTTCTACTTTGCCGGGGCGATGGCGCTGCTCAATACCGTGCTCGTCTACGTCCGCCTGCCCGAGAGCCTGCCGCCGGAGGCGCGCGCGCCGGTGGACCCGTCGCAGGAAGGGGTCCGCGCGGTCTTCCGGCATTCGCGGCAGCTTCCCCGGCTGCTGTTGAGCTACTTTCTCGTCGTCACCGGGTTTTCCATCATGACGACGAATTTCGCCCTCTTCACGCTCGCCCGGTTCGGGTACGACGAGGCGAAAAACGGCTATCTCTTCGCCTTCATCGGCGTGATCAGCGTGATCGTGCAGGGGGGCATCCTGCGGCGGATGCTCCGGCGGCAGAGCGAGCGGCGCGTGGCCCTTGTGGGCGCGGTCTTCCTGACGGCGGGGCTGGCGCTGCTCCCGGTGAGCGCCACGCTCGCCATGCTGCTGGTGATGCTCGCGGTGATCGGCACCGGCAACAGCCTGCTCACCCCCACGCTCACCGGCCTTTCCTCCCGCATGGCGGCAGCCCGGTGGCAGGGGCGGGTGATGGGACTCATGCAGGCGGCGGCGAGCCTCGCCCGCTGCATCGGCCCGTGGGTGGGCGGCGTGCTCCTTTCCGTGGATGTCGGCAACCGCGCCGGTTACGGGCAGACCCCGTTCTGGGCGGGCGCGGCGCTCATCGTGCTGGCCTTCTTCGGGATCGCCGCGCTGCCGGACCGGCCGGAAGCCGGGGGCGGGGCGGCGGAGCCTCACCAGGCGATGTCCGGGGGCAGCGGATCGTAGCGGGGGTGATCGCAGGCGGGGGTGCGCATCCCGCCGGTGTTGTAGATGACCGGGGGCCGGTCGCACTCCACGCGGTAGACCGTCGGCAGTTGCCCGGGCCCGCCCAGCGTGACGGGCGCAAACGCCAGCCGTCCGGCTTCGCAACGGAACGGGAGCGGCCCGCCCTCCGCGCCGAGCGCACGGACGGAGCGGACCTCCGCCTCCAGCCCGCGAATCACGATCTCGGGCGCGGGCCGGGCCGCGATGAGGTAAAACCGGTTCCCCTTGGTGGTCACCGGCCCGAATGCGAGCCAGTCCCCGCGATGATCGCCGCGCCGGAAGGGATCGAGCGTCCAGTGGTCCGTCTCAAACATCGCTTCACCGTTGATCCTGAGCCAGTCGCCGACGCTCCGGATCGTCCGCACGCTCTCTTCCGGGATGCTTCCGTCGCCGCGCGGCCCGATGTTGAGGAGCAGGTTCCCGCCTTCCTGCGCCACTTTCACGAGCATTTTAATCACCTCCATCGGCGATTTCCATTCGTGATCGGTGGCGTTGAAGCCCCAGCTTTCGTTGAGCGTCACGCACGCTTCCCACGGCCGCCACGGTTTCGGGGCGGAGAGGTGCTGTTCCGGCGTGGCGAAATCTCCCGGCAATCCGTTGCGTCCGTTAAAGAGCACGTGCGGCTGGATCTCCCGGACCATGGCGTTCATCGCTTCCCCGCGCCACTGCTCCGCGTTGAAGGGCCACCAGCCGTCGTACCAGAGGATGTCGATGGGCTGGTAGCGGGTGACCAGTTCGCGGATGCGGGCAAAGGTGGCTTCCAGAAAGGTTTCGCAGGCCCCGGCATCCTCCAGCGCCGCCACGGCGTCGGGCTGGTCGTACCAGTTGTTGAGGCTGTGGTAGAGGCCGATCTTGAGGCCGCGCTCCCGGGCGGCGGCAATGATCTCGGCGGTGAAATCGCGCCCGGCGGCGGTGCGGGTGCTGCAAAAGGGGGAGAGGGCGCTGTCGTAGAGGCGGAACCCGTCGTGATGCATCGTCGTGAAGACGAGATAGCGCATCCCCCCGGCCACCGCGAGGTCCGCGATCGCCCCGGCGTCAAACCGGTCCGGGTGGAATTCGTCGGCGAGGCAACGGTACGTCTCCGGCGGGATTCCCTCGCGGTTCATGACCCATTCGCCCCGGGCCAGTTGGCTGTAGAGACCGAAGTGAATGAACAGCCCGTAGCGGGCGGCGGAAAACCAGGAGGAGGATTCGGAAGCCATGGGAAAGGCTGCCATAGGGCCACGGCGGCGTGCGGCTGTCAACCGCGTTTGCGGGCCGCCCGCCCTCCTTTTACCCTTTCACCCCCCGATCCCTTCCAGAAACGCGAGCGCCTTCTGGTAGGAAGCGTGCTGGAGATAATGGCGCAGGCGGGCGGGCGCACCGGGCGGCAGGGCGGCCTCCAGCCGGGCGAGCCGCTCCGAGGCTTCGCGCAACGCCGCCAGATGCCCCGCCGGGTCGCGGTCGCGCCAGGCGTGATCGGCGATCACCCGGAGCCGTTCGCGGAGCGCTTCGGCCACCTCGGGATAAAGGGAAGATTCGGTCATGAAAAAAGGGAAAACGATGCCCGTCCGCCGCTGCGGAGGCGATCCGCGGCGGTTGTCGGCGGGGGGTGCGGAGCCGGGATCAGGAACCGGCCTGCTCGGCGCGGATCTGGCTTTCAGCTTCCAGCCAATCCTGCGAAGCGTCGCCGGGGAGGCCGAAACGCCGCCGTTTTTCCGAGATGTAATACGCCCGGACGGCGATCGTCTCGGAGATGCCGTCCACCGGGACGGCGGCCACATCCGTCGTCACCGCGGGCGCGGCGGAGGCGGTCAATTTCCGGGTGGTGGTTTTGCGCGAAGAAGCGGCTTTCGGGCGGCTTCTGCTGCCGCTCTTTTCCGCGGGAGTCGCGGCTTTGGCCGTGGTCTTGCTCGATTTTTTCTTCGGTGTCGTAGCCATAGTGTTGGTGCCCTGTTTGTTTTCCCCTTTTTTTGAGGAAGCGCTCATTCAGTCAACGCTTCCCGGAGAGACGCTACGGCTCCTCCATGGCGAAACCCGACGAAGTGACAGGCTTCGGGCTCTGGACCGGACCCGTGGCATCCCCCCAATGCCAACGGCAGCGATGATACGGCGTCGGCTTCCCGCGGGCAACCCTCAAATTTCGCCTCCCCCGGGCATTCCGGGATCACGGTTCGAGATAAAGTTTCATCCCCCGGCTGTCGATGGTGACCCGCCGGTAACGGGTCAGCAGGCCGCTGCCGAGCAGCCCCGCTTCGTCATGGAAAATCGGCTTGGGATGGAGGCCGATAAGCACTCCTTCGTGCCGCCCCGCCCCCAGCCCGACGGTCGCCACCACCTCCCGCCGCATCGGCGGACGCGCTTTCTCCGAGCCCGGCGCGGCCACCGGGGCGCTCCACTCCAGCGCGGTGACGCAGCCGGTGTCGAGCCGCGTCCACTCCGGCCCGAGCCCGTTGACGGAGACGGGGACGCAGAGCGTGTCGTGCATCCGGCGCATCGGCAGCACGATGAGCCCCGGGCGGGCGGGCGGGGCGGGGCGGAGGTGGATGCGCCGGGCGGCGTAGTCGATCTCCACGATCCGGTCGGCGAAAAAGTCCTGGCCGATCAACCCGTCGAGCGGCGTTTTCTCCGCTCCGCGCGGGCGGCGCAGCGGGAGGGCGTAAAGATCGCTCCGGAGCGGCACCCCGGCCATCGTCGCCCGGAACCCGCTCACCCGGTACGCCGTCCCGAGCGCCCGCACTCCGTAGACCGGCACGGTTTCCCCGTGGCGGAGGCGGAGGCGCCGGGCGGTTGCGTGATTGAGCACGGTGGACCCCGCCCCGGTGTCCACCATGAAATGAAGCACCTTTCGCCCGGCATCCACCTCCACGCGGATCAACCCCTCGTGAAGTTCAAAGGGAATCCCGGCGGCGGGATCGAAGACCCGGGGCGACTGGCAGCCGCAAAGGGCCGCCAGAAAGAGCGCCAGAGAGAAAAAAGGGGCGAAGGAAGTACGCACAGCACGGTTTCCCTACCATGCGACCCCTTCGCCATTCAATCCTACATCATCTTCTTGCCGGTGAAGAGCGCCAGCACGAAGAGCACCAGACAGACGACCAGAAAAAGGCCGAACAGGAATTTGGCGATGGCCGCTGCCGTCCCCGCAATCCCGGTAAACCCGAGAACCGCGGCGATAATGGCAACAACAAGAAATGTAAAAGCCCAAGATAACATGGAATTTGATCCTCCTTCTGAGAGGAGTATCGGGGTTCGCCCTCCCGGTGGTCTCCTTTTTCGGGCGCTTTTGCGATCTCCCGGGGCGCGTCGCCTCGCAGCCAGGTTGTGTTTACGAATTGAGAAAGATGGATGAAAAGATGCATTTTGAGACCAAAATCGGGCTTCTGAGGAAGGCCGAATCGAGATTCGGACGCCTGAAGAAACCGACTTTTGGGCCAAAAGGCGGCTTTCAGCCGCTTTCGGCAAATTCGTAAACACAACCTAGC
>Ga0206106_100489_pt1 | contig 27717 bp, 58 predicted proteins | sample 1B1ome_FD_148677 | JGI IMG/M metagenome (GOLD analysis project Ga0206106, IMG submission 148677) | Enriched microbial communities from leaf-cutter ant dump, University of Wisconsin, Madison, United States - 1B110A | ecosystem: Environmental > Terrestrial > Nest > Insects nest > Nest dump | place... | reverse complement strand
GCGCCGGGCGTGGTCGGTGTGGTGTCTTTTTAATGCCTTCAAATTTCTCATAGGTAATAAATCATTGGAACATTCTCTGTAATATTCTGTTCTGTACTTTCTGTGCTGGTGTGTTGTTGGTAGGAGCGTTGGGTTGGTTTCTAAGATTAATATTCTGTTTCTATATAACTCCTAAATAAATCCTCATTAATATTTATTTCTTGGTTTATTTTATCGTTTTGTATAAACCTTTTACATATGTATCTTAATTCTATTACTGAATGAACGTAATCAATTGCGTCTTTATATGATTCCATCATCAATACATTTCTTGTATGTAATAAAACATTTGATATATCCTTTTTTTCCATATTATTTTTCTATGTCCTGAAACTTCTATTGCTAGGTTTATTATTTTTATTTTATCGTTTAATCTTTCCATTTTAATTTAGTTTATTTAATATGTTTTTAAAAAAAATACTTTCTTGGTTTTATTTTTCTTTTTTTTCATGCGTACTCTCTTTATCTATTCTCATAATAAATGATTAATATGACTTATTGTCTTTATCTATTAACTCTTTTAATATATTTTTAAGAAATTCTTTTCTAGGTTGTACCTGGCCTTCTGGCCAGCAATACATTAATTTAATTTTTCTTTCTGGTAATCTTTTTCTTATAATAAAATTTAATCTGTCATATTCAGACTGATTAATTTTATTTAAAATACATAATCTTACCATATATGTACATAATCCATCATTAAGAATATATAAATTGTCAATCATTATATTGATCAATCTAAAGTCTTCTTTGTATATTTTAATTTTCATATACTTATATCTCCTTTTTTCTTAAATTAAAAAGCTCTTTTATTTCTTTTTTTTGATACTTTTGAACTCTTTTTTTTGCATTTGACATATTTAATGCTTCGAAAAATATTAAATTTTCGTCTTTTACATGAACTGTGTCAATTTTCGTGGTAAACAGCCATATATCTCTTTCCTGTATTTATAATATTTGCCTTGTTTGATACTATTGTTTTTACTTCAACAACATCAATTCCGTTGAACATAAATAATTTCAATCCTTTTGTTTTTAAAAAAGAACCAATTATTTTATATTCTCTTTTTAGATCGGCTTTAATTTCTTGATTTATGCCGTCTATTGCTTTTGTTTTCTTTTCTTCAAAAATCATATATATATATATATATATATATATATATATATATATACTTGTTTTGTTTTGTATCCTTTATGTTGTTTATTAATAATCACTATTATTTTTTTTCTTACACTCGTCAAGATGGTAATACAATCTAACCATTCTTTCTTTTAGAGAAATTGTTTCTTTACAACATTTAATATTCATACAAATATAAACGATTACTTTTTAAAAATGTTTCAAAAAATTTAAAAAAAATCAATAATTTTCTACATAATTTTTTATGTACTCATAATGTGACGGCCTGCAATTGATTAATGCAATTTTATTTCTCACAAATGCTTTAGAAGTTAATGAAATCATTAAACCTAAACTTGCATTTAGAAAAGATTGAGACATGATTTCAAAACCTTCTAATGATAAAAAAATTTGCTTACATCTTATGTTTTTTTGAATTTCTTTGAATAATTGTTTTCCATGCTCAGGAAGAATACTTCCTGAGCATATATCTTTTAAAATTATTATTTTCTTCATGATTATAATTTTAAATAGTTTTCAATTAATCTTAATGAATCTTTAATATTAATAACTCTATTCCTATTCATTTTAAATTTAATAAAACTAATAAGCTCCGCTTCGTTACATTGGACAATTAAATTATCTTCATTGTTAAATTCGTAAGATAATTATTATTCCTTGTTACAAAATAGTAACATTTAAATTTTGGCAAATCTCTTTTGTGAATTTTCATGATTGTATTGTTTATGTTGTTTACTATTTTAACGATTATGATTAAAAATTGTTTCAAAAATACTACAAATTTTTCTTTATCGAAACTGCCATTTCGCAAAAAACAATATCAAACAATTCTTTTGATATTGTTTCGCTTTCTTTATACATTTCTATATAATGGATAAATAAACTCATATCATCTTTATTTGAATAAGGATTTAAATTGTTTATTATTCTTATATTGAAGTCTATAACATTTGCAGTTCTATCCATTTTAATGTTCACAATATTAATTCTGGATAAATCTTTTTCTACAGACTTCTTAATATACACATAACATGTGTCTGAAAAACAATTTTTGTTTTCTTGTTTTTCTTCATTGAACTTCAATTCAATTTTCTTGAAACACAATTACATATATTTATTATTTTCCATGTTTATATATTAAAATTTTAATAATTTATCTTTACCCCTTCTATTTTCTCGTAATCTTTAATTCCTTTATTGCAGGCTTTAATCACGAAGTTAATCAATTGTTTTGAATCTTCAAAATTAAATTGATAATCTTCGTGAAGACTATATTTATCAATTGTTTCAAATGAATCTGAAACATACTTATACTTAATTGATATATAGCTATCATCAATATTAATATGTTCAGAAAATTCTATCAAATATTCTATTGACCCTGACGGGTCAATAGCAAACAAATTATTTTGTATCATTACATCTATAAGATAATTTGCCTTTTCTGCAAGAACTTTTAATCTGTTTACTTTTTTATCAAACTTGAAACTATCCATATCCTTACTGTTTTTATATATCAAATATAACGAATTAAATTAAATTTCGTTACATTTAATAATATTTTTTTTAAAATTTACTAAAAAAAGATTCAAATCTTTTCTTCGCTTCTCTTACTGATTGAGTTTTTTGAAACCAATACACACACAAACTCTGAGAAGATACCTTAAACATTCCTCTTTCTTTTGCAAAAGTATACACCCTGCCTTTATATGTCTTTCTTTTCATTATATTAATTGTTTTGTTTATATTAATATAACGAATATTATTAAATCATGTTTCATTATATTTATCTTTTTTTTCAAAAAAAAATGCCTGATATAAATTAATATATCAGGCATACAATAATTACTCGTAATAATTACTTTATATACAATATTTAAATCATTTTCATCTTTTTCAAAACGACTACAGTTATTACAATTACAACACACACAATAACGGAAGCTATTATTATTGTAAAGTCTTGCTTCCCGTCTTGCTCTGTAGCCTGTAACATTGCCTGAGCTTTAATCTTCTCAGATTCAGCCTTTATATTCTTTCTGTTTTGACATTCGTCTCCACAAAAAAATCCGTTCAAAAAACCGCTCATGTTACTTCTTTTTAATTATTAAATAAACAACAAATAATGTTGCTATTAAAATGACAATTGAAACACTTATCATAATAGTATTGTTTCTTTTTTTATCTTTAATAGATTGTTGCGTTATTTCATATAAGTATTGCTCTGATTGTTGTTTACTATCCTGAGCGCCTTTACCTATGTTTAATGCACCGCCAACGACAGAGCCAATAACTCCTATAATTGCTCCAACTGCCATTTCAATTCAATTGTTTTTAATCCTCTATTTCTTCTTCTTCAATTTCATCGTCCGGAACTCTTACGTAATTTACTACTAGAATCCCTTTTACATCTGTTCCGGATGATCCAAGAACTCTTAATTGTAATCCATCTTTTAAATTAATCTGAAGATTAATATTAAAATCAAGACTTTCAACACTTCCTAAAACATCTGATTTAATTATTTCAACAGATGAAAAAATGTTTGTATTTTTCTGTGAAAGCTGAACTTCAATCTCCTGTTCATCTTCTTCCGTTTGAAGAGTAATAAAATCAACACTTTTTATTATGACTTTAAAATTCCTATCAAGCTCTTTTAAAATGTCATTAAAGCCTGTTTGAGATAAATCAATTAAATCAGATTTAATTGATTGTAGAAACTCAACATCTTTTGAGTTCCCGAATTTGTCTACAATTGCACTCATATACTGTCAAAATTTAAATTTTCATAATCATCAATTTCGTTATCAAAGTTTCCAAAGTTAATATCATGATCATAATCGCTTTTATTATCATCTTCTTTAACTTCTTCTAAATCTATTTTTTCTACCTTTGACTCTCTTTCTATAATATTATGTATGTATATTCTTTTTACAGAATCTACATACATAAACTCAATTTCATCATAGAAAATTGATTTTGTCTCATTTTCTATGTTTATTTCTTTTACCGCTAAATTTATAACAGAAAAACTCTCAGTTCCTTCCGATATAAACGCTGGATATATAAACAATTTATCTTTATCAATCTTTTTTTCTTCATGATAAAAATCAAACTCAATTTCTTTTTCAGAAAATTTTGTAAGATTCTGTATTAATCTTGCATCTGAACCCTCTCCACTGTATAATACAGATCCTTTGTCATTTGAATAATTGTCTATATCAACAGACAATAGGCATAAATTATACATTTTAATACAGTCTTTTTTCTGTATTAAAAACACTCCACCTGAATCTCCAGAATAATTATTGCTTATCTTATTAACAACAATGTTAAATGGAATTTCTATTTTTACTTTTACTTTGTATTTATAAAGTATCATATAATTATCTTTTTACCATTTTCCAATTGGACAACTTTCATTTAGTGATTTTGTTTTTGCTTTAGTCAGGCAAAAACAATGCTTACAACTACCTAAAAAACTATTGTAATCATCACAATTGTTGCATATTTTTTCTCTCTTATCAAATTCCTCATTATATTTTCCTGTTATAAGATTATAATATCCTTCTGATATATTCTTTACATTAATCATAATTGATTTACTTTTTAAGTTTAAGTAAAAAATTAACAGAAAAATAAGTTGTAATTATCAATACAATAATTAATACAATTTCAATTATTTTCTTTCTTCTGTCAAACCTCTTTAAATTGTATTTATTTATTATGCTAATAATCTTACTTACATAATCAGGGTCAGTTGCGTATCCTGCATTTTTTAATGCCTGTGTTTGTTCTTCTGCTGAACTTGCATCAAAAACACCATTCTTTGTATACCTTGGATTTACTTTCAGAAATTTATTCCTATCAATAAAACCTTGTATTGGTGTTGGATATGACTTGAATCCGTCCACTATAGTAACATTTTCACCAAAAAATTCCCATGTTGCCATCTGAATACTCTCTCCTTTAAAATCCCCCTTAATGCCAAAAAAATTATTATGCAAACTTGTCAATTTACTGTTTCCATAATTGCTTTCTAAAGCTGCCTGAGCTATCATCACGGATGGGTATAAACTAGAAAACAGCGTACTATACATAGCCGCTGATCCATATAACTTAAAGAAATTTTCTTGTCTTGTCAAAATGTATTCATTTAATATTTACATTATCTTTGACTTAAACAAAAAAATATTCTTTCTTATTTTATCTTGCTGAATAACGTATTTCTTATCAAGTTCATTATCTTTAATGAATTTAACCGCCTTTGATGTTATAGAAAATTTAACCTCTATAAAACCTGACGGGGTTACTCTACTTTCAAATTGCAGTGTTTTAATGTCTTCTAAAACATTTTCAAGTAATGATTTACTCATATTATTTAATTATTAACAGTCGTTTTATCAACACTTACTTCAAACAATCTTCCATTATTCATTATAATGGAAGAAGACATTGATGCTAAAATCAAAAATCCAAAATACCTCCAAAATCCACCTCCGGACTTATAGGCAATAAACATGCCCAATGAAATTAAAACAAGTGCAACAATCATATACACTATGTTCTTAGTATTATTATTCATAATCAATGATTCTCTTTTAATTTTCTGTTTTCATTATCTTGCTTTACAACAAAGATAATGTTTGCAATAAATACAATAGAAAACAATGCTAAAATAGCATAAGGTAAATATTTCATAATCGTCTTTCGTCTTTTTATTCTTCTTCTTTATAATATCTCTCGTCATTAAAGTCGCCATCCTTATTTTCAGGATTTTCATTATCTCCGTCAAAATCTTTTCCTTCATCTTCTGATTTTGATTCTGACAAGAAATCAAATGTAACTCTGTCTTCTTCCTCTAATTTCTTCCTTTCAACTTTCTCTTTCTCAGGAATCGGGACTGGAACCATTGACAAACAATGTAAAAGCCATCCTTTTGTATCTTGATTTTCTCTATAATCGTCAATGACTTTAAACATGTATTTAATCTCACTAACTGAAAATTTGAAAAACTTTGTCCTAAGCCAATGTTCAACGGCAGCTTTAAATGATATTAAATCACTCTTATAACTGTATTCGTCTCTATGAAGATGTACGAATTTCTTGGCAAAATCATTATTTTCTAAATCATTTGAATTAAATGATTTTAATACTTTTAACATAAAAGCATGAATCCTTTGTTGTGATTCATCCCTATAATTAAAATCATTAAGATTCATCTTTTCATAATCTCTTTTCAGATCTCTTTTCATGATTGTATGTTTTATGTTGTTTGGAAAAACCGGATCGGGATTAAACCCAATCCGGTATTGCAACGGAAAGAGGCATATGTCGTATTTTGCCTGCGTCCCGATTATTCAAATAGACTAATTAGACCTTATCTATCGAATGTTTTAAATGTTTTATAAAAGCAACTGAAACTTTATGTCTCAGTTGCTATCCTGAAAATGCCTTCAACTTAATCAAGTCAATGCACTTTTTAAAACTCAAAGTCAACTTTAGTATCATCGTCAAGTTTTGTCCGGCCACCGCCTCCAATACTTACGTATACATCATAGACGTCATTAAGTGTTTTTTCCGCTGCTTTAGCTTGTTCTTTACCGGAAAGTTTAAAGAAATCTTTCAAAATCTCTATTGCTTTCTCTTTTACGCCTTCTTTTTTAATTTTAACCGTAAGTCCGTTAAATCTTCTCTCGTAATACCTTTTACGAGCATTAATTCCGGTCAGTCTTTCCATCTTGCCGGTTGTCGGATTCTTAACATTATATTCTATCTTTTCTTCATCTTTCAGTTTTGTAAATTTCTCATAATGAGCTTTCTGTTTAACTAGAGCAATAGCATCGGCAACTTTATTGCTTTTAAGTTTGTTCTTTTCTGCCATTTTCGTAATGTTTAAATATTTTCGTTTTATTGTTTAACGATATAAAGATACGCAATGTTTCATTATTCGCAAACATTTTAATTTTTTTTTTAAGAAATTGCATAAGTAAATTTATTCAACATATATACAGATGCTTTACCAATGCAAGTATTACCGGAACTTTCTTGTACATTAAATTGCAATATAATGAAATCAGAATCATCACTAATACTGTATGACAATATATCGTCTCCAAATTCTTCATAATTATCAATATCAATCTTATATGATAATCCCATTGAATCACTATTATAAATTGAACCTTTAATTATATTCAATCCATAATTTCCTGTTTCCATTTGTGACGATGCAGTTATAACACCATTTACAACTATTTGAATTGACATACACTCATCTAATTCAAGTAATTCCTTTGGAATATATAAAGCATCTTCAAAACCTTCCTGTGTTGAAAACTGATATTCCAAAATTGAGTTTATAAATTTTGAATTATCTTGTATATAATAACTTCTTCTGATTTCCCTATCGCTAAATATTAATACACCAGAACCAATCTGATTTATTTTCTCAATATCATCAATCAAATCATCACTACCAGAATCGGTCAAAATTCTTGATTTTCCTGTTAAATACAATCCTTCTGAACCAAATGATAAACTTTCTATAAAAGAATTATTTTCATTCTTTAAAGAAATAATGTTGCCATTTGACAAGTCAACATTTGAACCAAGTGTCTTTATAAAACTCGGAATATTTAACTTATTTGATGGATTGTAAGAAAATCCTTCAATTACAGAATTTGAAATTGATCCGAAAATGTGTGAATTAACATTTGGATTTTGAATTGTTAGTGTTCCCCTGATATATGACCTAGAATTTCTAACACTAACATGCGATGAAGAAATCAAATCAAAAATATAGCCTCCATCTGGAATACTACCAGTTATATGTATTCTTGAATTTTCTGAAATCTTTAAACCACCGCATCTATATATACCTGCACATGTTAAATCATTGTTAATAGATATGTCTGAAACATCACCAAGAACACCAGACAATATCATTTCTCCATTTACAATTACTGAACTTAATGTTGCCCCTCCTGATATATTTGTTTTTACAAGACTGTTTGCAATAACTTTTCCATTTATAATCATTCCAGTCTTTGCGTTATTTTCTCCTGAAATAAATTCACTATAATAAACTATAGACCTAGGAAGCACAGAACTATTTCCTATAGTTATGTTTCCGTTTACTATCATGTTTGAACATGCGTGAAATAAAGTTGCATTTGATAGCTTAACATTTCCAACAATAATATTATCACACAAATAAAATACTTTTAAATTATTATTTGAAGTACCACCGTTTGAAATAATATCATTGACTATAATACTATTATTGTTTCCACGCCCACATCTTGAAAACAAAATACTTCCATCCTTATATCCAGATGTCCCCTCTAAGTAAATTGATCCAATTCTTACTATATTAATATTTCTAGCAATCATTATTTCATCGCTGCCATATACAATCGGAAATGTAACTTTATTTATATAAATCATGTTAATAAAACCAGCTCCTGAAATTGGCCCAAAAACACATCTACCAGTTACATTAAGTATAAAATTTGAATTAATAATCAAATCAAATGTTACATTTATAATTGGATTATCTGAAAATAAACTCCTAGATAAATTAACTTTAAAATCTTTTGAATTAATGTCTAAAAATGCACACCTAATTGCTATAGAACTATCAACTAAATTTCCGTCTCCAAATGTATTAATTATAATATTGTTGCATGATATTGAAATTCTGCAACTTGAAATATCGCCACTAATAGCGCTAAAAGAACCAGAAAATGCACATTCAATATCTCCACTACATTTAATGTTTGCAAAATTATTAAAACCAGTCATCATTACAAATGAATTACAATTTACATTATTGCAATTAATTATAAGATTACCTTCAATAATAAATATTGGATTTGAACTTGAAAAAGTATCTGCAATAAAATCAGCCCCGCCATCTATTCTAAGATACTTATATTCAATTCCACCAACAAAGGAAGGAGAATTATTAGAACATATTATTTTAATTCCATCACATGCAATAATATTTGTACTTTTTGTTATTGCTAACGGGATTCCATTTGTAATAACAGTATCATTCATCAATACTATTATATCACCTTCATTATAATCATTATAAGCGTCATAAATATTCTTATACGCCCTGTTCATATATCCTTTTTCTGAAATATCAGAAGAAGCGTCGCTATGAACAAACAATACGTTTTCATATTTATAATCACTAACTAATTCAAATTCATTACCTAAATTATCCTTAGCATACATCTTTCTTGAAACAGGGTCAATTCTTATATTAACATATGTTGAATCATTTGCCGGTGGCTGTGATTCTCTAACATATGCAATTGACTCACTAGAGCTGTCGCCAGATAAATTATATTCCTCACCATCTGAAAGCTTTCCAAAAAGTTTTTTACTCTGAGGGTCAACCCTCATTTTAACTGTCTTTCCAATAGGTGTTTCTACAAAATCATCAAGCAATATCCTACCGTAATCCATATAATTTAATTATTTAAAAACAGGTTTGTTTAATCTCATTAAAACAGAATGATCTACCATTACACCCTGAATATTACTCATATCTTTTTTCTGATATGCCATATCTGGGTATATTGCATACGTTTTTCTTAGCGGTTGAATATCTTCACAAGTAATTAAATCAATTTGCTTTTCCATTCTTTTTAAACACCATAAATAGTATTCAAAAACATTGCAATTAATAGCATAACAATGACAGCAATAGGAAAAATCAACCCTATATACCTCATTGCTTAACCTCTCTATATTTCCTATATGTTGCGCACCAAATAAAATCATTTGCCAGTCATTAGGAATATTGCTAATGTTTCTGTTAAATATCTCATTTGAATCATTTCTAAATTCTATATCATCTTCCAATATCAATATTCTTCTATACTTTTTCTTAATTGCATCCTCTATAATTGATATTGTAGTCATTGCCAAACCGGCAGCACCTTCATTCCACCACATGTAATCATTTTCCTGATATGGATTTACTTTTAATCCTGCCTTTTTACCATCAACGGCAGAAACTCTCTTAAATTCAATTCCAACTTTAGAACATTCTTTTGAAGCATTGAATAATCTATCTGGTCTTGAATCAAGATTTATTAAATAAATCATATCAAAAAAACTATTAAACCTCATTCTTATTATCTCCCTTTTTTTATTAACCTATTCTTTCTTATCAAATAAATTAAGGTTAAAATTGAAATAGAAAATGTTACAATATCATTAGATACTGTCTTTATAATCTCATAGCTCTCCATATTATTATATATAAAAAAACTTACAACCTTATCAAATAAATCAAATTTATTTAATAAGATTGTAAAGGAGGAAAAAATCATAACTTTAATGTTGTCAATCATGCTTATGAAACTCCCATTAACATTTGTCCAATTTCATTTATTTGACTTTCGTATCCTCTTATATATCCCTCAGAATCAACAACGGCTTGCCTTGCCGACATATACTTTTCAGTTTCATCCGGTGGGGTTGGTACTTTAGTGTAATATTTTTCTGCATTAGATAAATTATATTTTAATGCAGCCAATTTTCCTTTTTCATCTTTTAATTTTCCTTCTAAATCTTCCTTTAATGCAGACAGTTCATATAGTTGCTGTTCTTTTGTTTTTACAACATCTCCAGAATTTTCTTTATCACCATCCTTTTGATTCTCTTTTTTCTTTTTCCTTAAATTGATAAAAAGAAAACTTGCTCCACCAAGTAGCAATAATACCGCTACAATTATAAGAATTATCTTTACTTTACCGTTCATGATTAATTGTTATTTATTATTATTATCTTTTAATCAAAACAACTGCCATTAAACCTGCAATAGCAAGAACAACAAAAACAGCTCCGCCAATTATAGCGTATGTTGTATTCTTATTTGTTTTTTGTTCTTCCTTTTTAATGTCACCCTCAACTCTCTGCCTTTCAATTTCGGCTTGATGCTGGATTCTTGTACCCATGTTTGCAGCTTCTGCCTGTGAAATTGCAGAAGCATTTTCCATTTGAATTGCGTTTGCTACTGCCTTGTCAAAATCAAGATTTAAATCTTTTAATACTCTTTCTTGTGAGGATTTTTGTGTATTTAATGAATTTCTCTCAGATGTTTTCTTTGGAAGAACATCTGTTTCAATTCCTGACTTTTCAACCTTTAGGGCATTAATCTTCCCGCTTGCGACATTCATTATATTTTGTTTCGCTGCTTGTTTTTTATTAAAATCATTCAAACATCCATTATCCCATCCGATTGTTTTATTGCACCCTCCTGACTTCTTTGGCTTATGCCTCAAATCTGATAGTCTATTATACTCAGCACTTGCGCTATTATATTGCTCTTGCAAAATGCCAATCTCAGTATTAATATCTTTAATTCTGTTATTTGCATTTGTTATATCTGTGTTTGCACTTGATAATTTTCTGTTAATATCATCAAGTTTTTCTTGTGCAGAATTAATTTGTCTTTCAAAATTTATCTTTACTTGATTTACTAATGTACTCATTTTATTTAATTTTAATGTTTGTAATCATAATCACCATTATAAAACACAGGTAAAAACCCAAAAACATTTGCGTTAATTCTGTATTTTACTTTAAAATCCTGTTTTGAATTATATTTATTTATTAAGTCAATAGTTTGCCTCTTAACAAATAAATCTAAACTTCCAGTTATATCAGACTGAGAACTAATACTTTCAGAAATCATAGGTTTTATCCAAAATAACTTATTATTTTCCGGCCTATTCTTATCTGAATTTCCTATCAAAACATCTTGATAATAAACTTTCAATCTTATGTTAGAAATATTTAAATCAAACTTTGATAAATTAAATATCCTAATCTTATAATACACCCTTACAACAGATGAATTATCAAAATTCAATAATCTTGAAATATCAGAATCTAAACTCATAACATCAAACTTATAGTCAAAGCTTGAAATAAATGACTTTAAATTCCTTATCAGTTTAATCAAAACTAAAATCAATAGTATTGTAACTAGTATTATTAAATGTTTTAGTCTCACATTATATAGTTATTTCCTTTTATTTGATAATGCTCAACTCCAAACATATCAAAATATGTATCAATACTGAATCCAGAATCTTTCAAAAACTGCACAGAACTGCCAACTAAATCCTTTGCATTATCTTTGTGATTTCTCACAATATTTAAAGCTATCTCTATTCTGTCAGTCAATTTCTCACCAGAAAAATTACCAATATCACTATCAGCACCACTATTAATACCCTCTTTAATATTAATAGACTGGCTTTCGTTTTTAAGTTCTTCAATACCATTATTAATAACGTCAATAAACTCATTAGGAATACTAGAAACTTCTTTCTTATCCTTTGAGCTCTTTTCTGAACTTGATTTTAATTCCTTGTATTTTCTATACAAAACAATTATAGCAATTGTTGCAAAAACGGCATACACAAAAAGGAATAATCTACCCATATCATTGTTTATTTTGTCTTACCTAAATCTCTCAATCTATTCATTATTTGAGAGTCAATTTTTGAAAATGCACTAAAAAACGCATCGTCTATTGCTTTCAACAATGTCTTTGAATGATTCTTTTTGAAAATGTCTGCCAACTTCGAAAGATTTTCATCATCTAATAACATTAAATCAGTATATGGATGTGAGTTTGTTCTACCAAACGGATATGTTTTATTTGAAATGTCATTATTTACATCCCAAGCTAACAATTCTAATTTATCATTTTCAGAAACCTCAAATGGAATAGATTCTCCCTTTTCTCTCTTTTCCAATTCCTCTATATCTTTTTCTGATATTACAATCTTTCCCAATTGATTTAAGCTTGCCTGTTTTGTTTTTGACCCAAAAAGACCATCTATAGACAGCGGAATTATCTCATTTTTATTTAATGCAGACTGTAATCTTTTTACATTTTCTCCATTTGAACCCTCTGACAAAGGAAATGAATTTCCTTTATTATATTGAATCAAAGGAACACTCACTGAAATTCCCTTTGATGAAACATTTCCACTTTTAGTTTTTCCATCTTTCTTATTCTTTGATTTAAGAAAAATGGTATATATAAACACTATAAGTATCAATACTGATACTATTAATATGATTTTCTTCTTATTATCTGTCATGATAGATTATTTATAAATTTTCTCCAATCTTAGACAATCTGCCTAAAATCTTTGTTTTAACACTTCCATAAAAAAAGTATTCATTATTCAAATCCTTATACAAGGAATTTCCTCTAGTAATTGACTGCCTATAATGCTTAGATAAAAACAATAAATCTTCATCCGGTAAATCTGAAATAGTTTCCCATAAATCATATGCCCTGCTTTCAAATATAGGAGTATCATAAATGTCGACATATCCCTTTTGGGCTAAATCTTTCAAATACCTCTTTCTTTCTTCTTTGTTTGATGAATTTGATATAGATAAATTACCATCACCATAGTCAACATCCCTCTTTTGGGTTGCTTTTTTAACTAGGTGCAAATTTCTCTTTACAATTAACAGAACAATTATAGCACACAAAACAATCCAAAACCACTTATTCTTTAATAAATTTATTAAATAAATCCCTATTAAATGCATAGTTTAATTATTTAAAAAAAAAGAAAACCATAAAGATTTTCTTTTTTTTATTTTAAATTATACTTCATCTGTAGTTGCAACAGATTCATCATTTTTATTTTCTTTTTTATCCTTAAAGATAAAAGTTGCTGTTCCGAATCCTATTGCAAGCGCTGCAACCGCTATTGCTACTACCCAAATCGTTTTCATAATTATATAATTAAATTGTACATTTTACTCTTTTATTTACTTTCTTCTTTAGCTTTATCATCTTTAGCTTTCTTAGCAGAACCAACGGCTGTACCAATTGCTCCGGCCGCCATATTCACAATATCAAATATCCCTCCTAATGAATTTCCTTTACTTCCTCCGTCTGATCTTGATTCAATCTCAGCTTGTTTTAATTGTAAAGACTTATTCATAAAATTGTATATTACAAATATAAATATTATAACAACAACCCCTATTCCGATATAAAGATAATTCTTATTCATATTAATCAATAAATTTAATTTCTTTTACACTTCTCAAATCATCTTCATCAATTATAATTGAACGAATCATGGATTCTCCGTCAAATTTAATCGGAAGACCAAGTTTATCTTTAATCTCTCCTTTCTTGTCTCCGCCTCTCTTAATTAAATCAATAAGCAAATTAACATCATTTGCGTTATTTATTTGTATTCTTGCCTCTGTTAGAAATTTCTTTCTAAACTTTTCAGGAGAAACAACATAGCAAAATTTTAAAATCTCATACAAATCCTGTTCAACAAACAATTTACTTCTTGAAAAAGTAATTTCACCATCATTGTTTTTCAATGTATGATTTTCTTGTTTATTTTTATTATGATTGTTATACCACATTTTAATTGCCTTTAAAAAACATCTACCCTTCTATAAATAGAAAAACCTCACGTAATTATAATCACGTGAGGTAACAACATAAATACAAATCAATCAATCTGTACTTAAATCTTTTTATTAATCAACAACCGGCTTAAAGATAACTGCTGAATTGAATCCGGTAATCTTAAATAGAATGTCAAACACTTGACCTTGTAAAGCGTTGAACTCTAAGAATTGTTGAACATCAAGAACGAACGTTCCTTTCATTCTTACCATATTCTCTCTTTGGTCATCTTTTTCCTGTGTCCATGAAATATTTCTTTTTATTTCATCAACCGTACCATCAAGTTGTAAACTCCGGTAGTTTAATGGCTGATTTAATTGAGAAACATTTTGAGAAAATATTTTAATCTCAGATATAATCACCGCTTTTGAACATACAATGTCAGAAAAACCCTGTATAGCCAAACATCCTACACCATTCTGATCAGAAATCACGTTATCATCGGATGCTCCTGCCGGGATTCCATACCGTGCAAATGTGTCTGGCAATGCTGCCTTACTACCAATCCTTACTTTAACATTTGGTGAAGCACCACCGCCAGAATTGTTTATATTAAATTGGATGATTGAGTTCATCCTATCTTGAACTAAACCTGTTTCCATCACTACCGCTGCACCAATAGAATCATTATTAATTCTTGAGGTATTAACTGTAGCAGGACCAAGGTAATCAGCAGCACCAATAGTCGGCACTGGAAAAGCTGTTGTCTCTGGGTACATCTTCTTTTTTGATTTATTTTTTTAAAATTTTTGATTTTATTGCAATGAAACATCACTATTAAACATCGCAATTATTCTTATATAGTCCTCACGAACTATTAACGAAAACAAATATATATATATAATATGTGTTATTTCCAAGTAATGTATAAAAATTTTTTACAAAAAAAATATCAAAAAAAAATCCATTGAATTTAATCAATGGATTTAATTTTTTAAATAGTATTTTAAAAATTAAGTACATAAAAACTCAATATTCCATACATTTTATTTTCTTTATAGAAATCAATACAATCACTAAATTCAAAAAATCCTTTTTCCTCAATTTTTTCAATGTAGTATTCAATTCTTTGTATTGCACCATCAATTGAGTTATTGAAATAAGAATAAACATTTGAAAACAAAAACCAATACTCGCTAAATTCAACACTAGAATATTTCATGCAATTAAATCTGCTTGTATTAATTCCAAAAAAATCACTGGCCCATCTCTTATAATCAAAATTTCCATAACAAAAATAATTCTTTAGATTTATACTATTGTCTAATTTAATTGCATTGCCAACAATACATTTAAATGTTTCACAAGTGTCAATCTTTGAATAAAACAAAAAACTTTCAAATGTATCAAAATTTCTTTCATAAATATGACCATCACACATAACACCAACATATCTTTCCATGCTAAACATGTTAGAAAATTCTGATTCTCTTAACTGAATCAGCAAAGAAATTAAATCATCAATTCTTTTCTTTTTTATTCTAAACTCCATTATTCCCTCCTTTATCTTTTATTTCAATATTGGAATCTTTAAGCATATCAATAAAATGATTAATAAAACTAATATCATTTCTAATTGTTTCTTTAAAAAGATTTCTTAAATTATCAACCTGAACACTCAATATTATCATTCTTAAAAAACAAAGAAACAACAAGCTAATATGAGAAATTACAAATATCAAAGAAACATTTACGTCCTGACTTAAAAAATCTATCATTTTACTTATTTGTTAAATTATTTAAATTTTCTCCATAAACATCCCCGGTAACCTTTATTTTATTTCCTGTTTTCGATATATATATCTTACAGTTCATCATATAATCACCGCCTTTGCTTTCAACAGCTTTATCTAATGCCGTTTCTAAAGCATCATTCTTTTTAATTCTGCATTTTGCAGAAACATTCCTTTCAATTAAACTATAGTCGTTTAAATTGTATTTAATATTTCTATTTGCAACTACAGTTAAATCGGCAATTCTCTTATATCCGCAACCGGTTGAGAATATAACAAATGTTATTATCAAAATCTTTTTCATAGTTGTATGTTTTATTATAATAACTTATTAAATTAAAAAATGTTTAAAAAAAAATAAAATTAAATACAGTCAATTTTGCTTTTCTCAATAATATCAGCAATTGTATTAAAATTCAATTTCAACAGATCATTTAATGAAGACAATAGAACTTTAGATGTTTTTTCAATCTCATTAATTACTGACTTTATTTTAATTAAATCAATATTGCTATTTACTGGAGCATTATTAATCAAAATAACATCATTATTAATAACACTTTCATAAATTGATTTAATTATATCATTATCATTTATATTAAAATACACCACAATATCCCCATGAAACACATGTTTATTATTCATGTAATCTAAACCAAAAAACCAACTCATAACATCATTATTTAAATTAAAATATTCATTTTGTGAAAATTTAAACATTCTAAGCGCTCCAATTCTATCCCAGCAATTCATATAAAAAGAATCACTATCAAATGTTTCTTTAATATATAAATCCGCAACAACCCCTAATGCACAAAAACAATTAGTATGCACATTTCTTAATGCGCCATATGTCTGATTATAATTTCCTGACATTAGAGCATCAATATATTTTTGTTTATTTTCAAATAAATGTATCATCTTAATATTTTCACTGATTCAATTGGAATATTTCTTATACGAATCACCTTTCCTATTTTCTCTTTTTTTAAAATTCTCTTACTTCTTGATACAATTCTACTCTCATACAATTGTTCAGAAACAAGATTCAGCCAAATTCCAGAGCATGAGTTAAAACATTTCTCAACAATAAAAATCATACCTGAATACTTATTTTTTTTCTCAATCAATGGAGACTTAAATCTATTAAATATGTCATCATCAATTGAATCTCTTATCATAACCCTGTCACCTATTACAACCTTCATTAATTGACATATTTATTAAGTTAAACTTTCTCTCGTATAATAGTTTTGAATTATCAAATACCTTAACAAGAAATCTACTAAAAACAGAATTATTTGCCTCTAATTCTATCAAGTCTATAAATATGTTATTAAAATACTCAGATTCCTTATTGTTAAAAAAATCATTTATATACCTTTTAGAAAAAAAATATATCTCAGAATCTGACATATTTTTAATTCTATTTATTTTTTCCTCTTTTTCTTTTTCTGTTTGCTTTATTAAAGCAAACCTTGCACTGAATCCTTTTTCCGTCTCTACTGTCATATCTATTATAAAATTTACTTATACTTAACTCTCTTTCGCAATAAATGCAAATCTTTTTATCAACAGAATTAATCTCATTATAATAATGATAAAAATAATCAGAGCAAACAATGTTCCACATTGAAACAAATGCCAAAATAGAATCTTTATACTTTTGCTTAAATTCACTATTAAAATAAACATTATAAAAATTGCTTTTAAAATCATAAATCATTTGATATTCATTCTTTTTAAAAAGAATCTTTATTTTCTCTGTATAAAGATAAACTTTAATATCAGGAATTTTAATTTTTTTAATATACAGGTCAATTACTCTTAAAAAATCCCTGTCAATTAATTTGTAATTCTCCCTATTTCTATCAAACAATTGCATAAATCTTTCATTTGTTCGTAAAATATTTCATACTCCTGACTAATCATTAAAAAAATTCCATCACTCATTTCTTTTTTCGAAACCCTTCCAGATTTCCTTATATCGACATTAAACCTTTTATTCAATATGTCAATATTTTCATCAATCCTTTTCAAGTCATAAAAATCATACTCAAAATTGAGTATGATTTTTTTTTCATTAGAATGGAACATCATTAAATTTATTCTTTTTAGATTTATCAATAATTCTATCAATAAAAGCCTTTATCTGATTTTCAACCATCGAAAAATTTTCTTCCTTTAAATAAATTGACATTTCAGATACCTTTGTATCATCATAATCAATGTTTTCTTTATTTATATCGGATTCAAAAATTTGAATAGTTGACCTATAATAATCAAATTGTATTTTGTTTTCTCTGCAAAATGATTCTATCTCCCTAATATCTCTTACATATACACATTCATTGAAAAAACAAACATTTATACTAAGGCAATTTGTTATCCTCATATATTAAAATCAAAAAGGTAAATCATCTTCATTGTCGTTTCCGTCAAAACTAGAATTATTTACATTTCCTGGATCTGTTACACTCCTAGGTAAATTTGGATAATTTTCTGGTATGTTATTAATGTTTGAAGGTCTTGGAGTATGAACATTATTATAAAGGCTTATTCTTGCAAGCGATAAGCTTGTGAGAAAATCATCACAACCTTCTCTTTCTGAGAAAAACTTATTTGAATTTATCCAAGCATTAACCTCAACATTACTATTTAACATTCTTCTAAGTTCATCTAATGTAATCTTTCCATTAGTTACTGATATTTTATACACAGTTGGAAGGCCAACCGCATACCCTAAATCATCAACCCTTGCTGGTTTCTCTACAAAAATAACTATGTAACTATTTCCTTTGTTTGAAACCTTTTGTGATACATTTATAAGTCTTCCTCTTATTGGAACTAATATACTCATAATTTAATTATTTTAAATTTTATTAATTAATATTTAACATTCTGGATTATTTTCCTCAATGTCACTTAATATATGTTTAGTTAATTCATTTAATGAATTAAAAACCTCTGATTCACTGGCTAAATCAATATAAGAATTATTAAAATAATAACTTACTAAAATTTTATCACTAGAATCTATATGAATTGAAATGCCAGATACTTTAACAGGTTTAACCTTTCCTTTCATCAATGTGAATACATCATCATTAATGTTAAATTTTGTTTTAACTAACATATAAATAAAATTTAAAAATTAAAATTTACACCTTCATTTTCATCAAGCTTTTCATCGTCACAAGATTCATCAAAATCATCATCACAATAAAAGCCATCATCAAACTCTTCTTCAATTTCTTCTTCTGAAACTCCATCTATCTCGTCTAATGAATCATTAAACTCAATAAATTTTTCAATTTCTTTTTTTTGTTTCTTTTCCATTTTGTATTTATCTTTTTTTAATTCAAAAATTAACTCATTACCTAAATCTTTAACATCGGCTTTCATAATGTTTATTAAAATATTCATTACTTCACTTTTGTTTTCTCCATTTAATCTATATAAAAACTTTCCAGAAAATGGAAAATAATCACATAAATTAACAAATCTATCACAATTCAATCCATTCAATTCCAACTCAACAATAATAGCCTTGTGATTATATTTATATTTAACTTTTTCATAAACTTCTAAATTTGAATCATTATCAACAATTATATTATCAAAAGAATATGTAGATTGAATTACTGTTAAGTCTTTATTATTATCTTTCGGATGCACACATATTCTATACTCTTTAATCATTTTAGTCTTAACATATTCCTCTGCGTCTGAATACCAGATAAAACTAAAATTCCCAAATATGTTAACATTATTATAATTGCAAACTACATACCTAACTCCGGACATTATACAATCTTTTTAATTTCTTCCATTAATTTAGAAATTAAAATTGTTGATATTCTCTCCATTTTTCTTATATGCACACTCAGTGAAACATTCTGAGCGTTAATTTCTGACCTATTCAAAGCCATAACATAATCTCTCAAAATTTTAATATTGTCATCTTTATTATCATTTTCAATCATTATAAATCCAAAACTCAATAAAGAGTAGTGATTCTTTTCTGATATAATTAACCTCTTATCAATTTTATCAATAGTATTACTTCCTAAAGAATCACTTCCTATTTTTTTTAAACCTTTATAATTGATAATACAATCATTATATATTCTAATTATATCATCAACTTCTTCTTTTTGAAATTTTATTATAAGCATAATATTATTAGTTTAATCCTCTTGAAACTCTAATTACGTTATGATGATAATCTGTAAAAAACACATCAAGAGACCATGAATTTACCATTGAAATCTTATCAATCAAACATTCATTACAATTACATCTATTTCCTATTCTTGTTTTTTTTACATAAAAAAAATCAACCATTATTATTTCTAAAAAAATATCTTCATCTGTATTAAAACTCATTTAATAAAATTGTTTTATTGTTTGTTAAAAATTTATTTGAATTTCTAAGTAATATATTACCATTCTCCATAGATAACTTATTTGAATGATTAACATAATTAATCTTATCAAATAAATCATAATTATACAAAAGAAACTCCCTATCTTTTCTTACAAGATACATCTTTTCATCTGAATTGCTAAATAAATACTTACAATTACCTATTCCAACTGTCTTTATTACGGTTTCCTCTGTTTTGGTATGGTATTTCTGTTTCAGAATAAAATCAACCGCATCGTTATGAAATTTCTTTTCAACAAAAACACAATCCCAGTAATAGTAAAACGCTCCATTCATTTCATAAACTATTTTTTTCATTAGATCATCAATACCAGAGCATATATACATATATAATTCTTTTGTATCTTGTATTTCTTCATCCATTTCAATCATTCTTCCATCTACATAATTATATATTTTCTTATGCGTTGCAAGACTTCCTAATGCTTTTAACCTTGCAGATTTTAATACTTTAGAATGATTATAATTTTCTTCCAAAAATTTATTGGTTTTTTCACTTATTATTCCATTCTGTATTGCATAACTCCAATAAGCCCCCCTTATATCTATTTTACAAACATCCCCTTCCGGGGGCCTTTCGCTCAAATCGAAAAATCTTGATTCAGCATTTAAAACAATCGAATTATGTTTTAAATAATTCTCTGCATCCCTTCTCACCATTGAAATCAAAGACAAAACATTATAATCATTATCGCCCTCATGATTAAAAACAGTTATTTTATCTTTTGATTCTTTTATTTTCTTAGTGTAATTTGTGGTTTCAACAACAAACGATTTTCTTTCATTAATTAAATAATTGAAATACTTATCATAATCAGAAAGTTTTCTATATCTTATCATTTTAATAAAGTTCAATATAGCTAATATTTGAAATATACATTATTGGATACTCTCTGTCCCTTTCCTTTTTCTTTTCCTTAATGTAATGTATTAAATCAAAATATAACTCCTTATCATCATATATTATATCGTATAAACCTCTTCCCGATTTTATAGACTCAATATTAGCAAGATACCTTTGGTATTGTATCTTAAATGACTTAGCATGTAATTCTGATTTTAAGTTAAAAAATTTATCTGATATTTTATTCTTTATTTTCTTTGCCTGATCAGTCAATATCAATAATGATGGACTTTTTGATTTTAACAATTTGCTCTTTTTAAAAACAGAATTAAAAATTCCATAAACTGTTATATCAGCGTCCTCATCCTTTAAAAATTTAATTCTGTTTAAAATCTCTCTACTAATTCCTTTTTGGGAATTATAAACCCCCTCAATGTTTTCAATTAATTCATCAAGATAATGAAACTTTCCAATTTCACCTTTTTTAGCGGCCCAATTCCTTTTTATTTTCATTCCTACAAGATTATACCTGTATTCTTTTTCTTTTTCTTTTGCTTTTAAATATCTGTTTTCCTCATTCTTTAAAATCTTAATAAATTCCTTCTTTGATAAATCAGGATTTTTTAATTCATTATTTATGTTGTTGTCTAAATCTCCAATATACTTTTTCATAAATAATTTATTATAAATATTAAAAATAAAAGTAATCCATTTAAATTAAATGGATTACTTTAAATAAAATCACAATAAATTATTTACTTTTTTCTACTTTTTTTTCATCTGACCTTTTTTCAGTCACAGAGCCAACCTTTACAGTATTTTCCTTTTCTAACTTTCTTTCTTTTGTTAGAACGAAAACTCTTAAGTTTTGATATGTACCATTCTTTCCCTTAACCATTCCCGTAGGAATAACCTTTATCGGAGACGGGGCAATTAACTCAGAGCAAGCCCCCACCAAAACAGCAGAAGCCGAAACCCTAGTCCTACCATCTTCATCAATTAATTTCACTGCCGGAACAAACTTTGTTGAATCGTCATTAGAATCCTTTTGGAATGTATTTGAAATCTTTGTCATTCCAATGAAAACAAACAATGATTCAATTCCTTCATCAAAATCAATATATTCTGAAGTTACTTCAAACACTCCATTTTCTGTATCAAAACTTTTTAACATTTCAGCTAAATCGTCTGAATTTAAATTTTGATTAATTAATTGATTTTTGTTGTCGCTAGATAATTGATTCATTTCTCTTTTTTTTAAAAATTAAATTAAATTATTGATTCTGTTCTTAAAATTCTCACTCCCCAAAAACCTTCAAATTCTGCAATATATTTATCATCAACATTTGCTGTCACAATTACATTGAACGTCCAGTTTTTATTATCTCTTTTTATTTCAATAAATTCCTCACCGAAATAAAATTGACACACTTTCTTTACGTTTGAAATGTGCATCCCATTTAGATAGTCTATTCTTTCATTTTTTTTCATGATTTTATGTTAAAAATAATACAATACAAAATTAATTAAATAAATCACCAGAATTTACTTTATCTGAATCATTGCTTTTATTCTTTTTTTTTATTTTCTTTATGTCTTTATCTTTTTTAAAATACTCAACAATCTCATAGCATTGTTCACATATCAAACAATCAAATCCAGTCTTAACAGATCTAAAACATTCTGCCGGAGCACCTGAACAAACATCACATGAATCAATTATATGTCTTCTACTTACTATTGTCATTGTTTTAATATTTAATTTGAATAATAGTCGAACGCACACATAATATACACATATATTATAGATCACGCAACTACTTTCCATCTGTTTTGTTTAGAAATCAAATATAAATATAAATTATTTATTCAACAAATAATATGAAAAAAAAATATAAACAATTGTCAAATTATTTTGTATATAATAATTAAATTCAAACAATAAAAACAAAACAACATACGAAATGAATAATAAAGAATTAAACTTCGATGATATTGACAATTTTAATAGCAATATTTCATCAACGGGAAAAATAGAATTAAAAGAAGAAAAAAGAAAAGATGAAGACAGTATAGAAGTTGACTTTTTAAATGACGATTTTTCAAACAAACTATTTGAAGGAAGAAAAAACGAAAATTCAAATATAAATTCATTTTCAAACGATGAAAAAGAAAATGAAAAGATTGACTTTAAAAGCAATTTAAATGAAAGAGATAAAGAAGAAAAAGAAACGCTTGGATATGACGATTATTCGGACATATCTGAATTTTTAATAGACATGATAGACATGGGAGTTTCTCAAATGTGTGGTGCAATTTCAAAAGAAAAGGATACATCTCAATTTGAAATAAGAAGAGATAAGAAAGTAAGGCTAAGAAATCAAATGAATAAAATACTAGAGAAACATCAATTCAAGGTTTCCATAGAGTTTTTATTTATAATGTCATTAGGATTATCTTTCAGACAACCAATAACAGAAGCAATAAAAATAAAAAACACAAAAATAAAAGAAGAAAAAAACAAAATATTAAAACAGAAAGAAAGAGAAGAAAAAAGAGAAAGATATAAACAAAAAGAAAACGAAGAAAACACAAAAGAAGAAATTGTTGAAGTAGAAGTTGAAGAAGTTTCAGAAAAAGAATATAATTCAAGTATAAGAGATACGCCCTTTAAAAAATCAAGAAGAACTAGAAGGGTTTAAACATAAATAAAATGATAATAAAAAACATAAATCTACTTGAAGAAAAAAACACAAACAATAATACCAATTATTGTATAGCAATTATTGGAACAAATAGAACTGGCAAATCAGTAACCGCAAGAGAAATAGCAATAAAATGGAGAGAGAAAAACGAAGGAGAAATATGGGCATTTGACCCTCAGAATAGATTCCAAGAAATTGCAACAAACTTCGTGTATATGCACGATAAGGATTGGTGTAAGAAAGCATTGAAATTAAAAAATGGATTGTTAATACTTGATGATTACAAACTATTGCCAGGACTTAGAAAACATCAACCAAGTGATGAATTTGCAGAATTGATATATTTCAGAGCTCAAAGAAATGTTGACATTATATATATATGTCACAATCCGGCATTATTAATGAACTTTATCACATATTTTACGTCTCATTATTTTATATTTTATACCGAAAGTTTAGATGGATCATTCGAAAGGAAAATACCAAACTACATATTGTGCAAACAAGCATCACATTTAATAAATGATTATGTTAAACATCTTGGAAGAGGAAATTATCCAAATTTTCCTCATATAATAGTTGACGCTGAAAGACAAAAAATAATAGGGCAAAATATTAATCACGAAGAATATTTAAAATTAAAAAACGACAACGATCAAAACAATTAAAAAAAATGGAAGTAGTTAAAAACAAATTTAAAGAGGTAAAAAATTCTATAGAAAGCATAAAAAAGGATGCAGAAGAATATATAATGAATGAGTTTATTGAATCAATGATTCCAAAGATTAAAAAATTCCTTCCAAAAGCATTGCCGAAAGCAGAAAAACAATTAATAGAATTTCTTGATGATAAAATGATAATAGTCAAAAAAGGGAAAGATAATAAAGTTGAAGTATTTGTAATGAAACAATCAAAAATGACTCTAAAGCCAAAAGAAGGAGAAAATCCAATTGATTGCATAGATTCAAAAACAGATTTAAATGAACTAATTGAATTATTAATTTTAAACATAAACAAATAAAATGGAAACTACAGATTTTATTATATCTCAAATAATAGAAGTATCAAAACAATTAAATTGGTACTATATATTATCATTCAATTTAATTTCAGGAATATTAACTAAGGAATGGTTAATGTTTCCAAAATATATAACAGAAACAATACTCAACGAAGAAAAAGAAAAAAACAACATAATTGAATTTTTTATAGAAATACCAAAAGGAATAAGGGTACTTTTATTATCAATTCCATATACATATATATATATATGGATGTTTGAAATAGATGAAAAGGAATAATTATTTGTTTCTTTTTTATTTTCAGTATTTTTTCACGGAATACTTTACAAGTCATTAAGAAAGATTTTAACAAACGATTATGAGCGATAAAATTAAAAACACAATACAAATAATTAAAGAGACATTAACAGTGTCTCTTTTTTTATTTGCAATATATTATTTAATAAAATTAAATAATAAAAACAACGATTTAATATCAGTAATTAATAACAAGAAAATAGACACAATTTATGTAAAAGAAATAACAATACATAAATTTGAAAACAATCAAAAAACAAATCCTGTTAATGTTAAAATACAAATAAAAAAAGACACATTAAAAAGAACTAAAGCTGAAAAACAGAAAATAGTAATGTCTTCAAAAATAGAAAACAATGAATTAACTGTTACAAGCATAGATACATTAGGTTTAATAAAACAGGAAGATTTTTATATTCAAGATTATCACAAGGTAATAATAGATAATCAAGGAAATGTTTCTATACAGGAAGACAAAAAGAAAAAAAAGAAAGAAAAAATAAAAAAGATAACAAATAAAATTAAAAACATTGCAATTGGCATTGCAATTGGAATATTAATATCATCACAAGTAAAATAAATAAAATGAAGATTATATATATAACGGCTGGACACCAACCAAAAGGAGAAGTTGGGGCAACTTCAAAATATGGAATAGAGGGAATTGAAACAAGGAAATTAACAATAGATATAGCAAAATTGCTATATAAAGAATACGGAATAATGACACTAACAGACGATGACAGTTGGATTTTGAAAAATGTTATTAATTGGATTTCAAAAAAGGCAGGATCGGGAGATTTTTTGCTAGACATTCATTTTGACGCATTTAATGGAATAGCAAGTGGATCAACAACATTTATACCAGATATTTATACATTAAAAGAACACAATGTTGCAAAAGGAATAGTTGACATAACATCCAAAGAATTACAGATAAATAATAGGGGAGTTAAAACAGAATCACTAAGCAATCATAAAAAATTAGGGATTCTTTCAGATCATAGAATTACAAAACCTTCCAATGTTCTTTGGGAAGTATGTTTTATAGACAATAAAACAGACATGGAATCATTCAGAGATAATAGAACAAAACTAATAGAATCAGTAGGAAATTTTATAAATAGTATACTTTAGTGAAAGAAGACATTAAAAACAAATTAATAGAAAGATTAAGTTCCGGCAAATATCAACCCTCAACAAAAGGAATGATTAAAGAAGGAACAAAAAGAACCCCATACGGAATAATATCAGAAATATATTCAGAAGAACAAAAAAAGAAAAATATAAGCATCGGAAACGATAATTTTATTGAGTTTTTTGAGTGTATTAAAATTGAATATAGAAATGATATTATACAATGGGCAGGCATAACAGAATACGACATATATATATTAGATATATGTGACATTATGTGTATAATGGGAGACACATTTGATACAATATCAAAATACATATTAAAAAACATATTATATCACAATGAATGAAAAATTTATATTAATAATTCTAATAGTAATAACAATAATAACATCAATATGTTTATTTATAATTTAATTGCTTTGATTAATCTTAGCCGATTAAGTTTATAATTTAATTGCTTTGATTAATCTTAGTCGATTAAGTTTATAATTTAATTGCTTTGATTAATCTTAGTCGATTAAGTTTATAATTTAATTGCTTTGATTAATCTTAGCCGATTAAGTTTATAATTTAATTGCTTTGATTAATCTTAGCCGATTAAGTTTATAATTTAATTGCTTTGATTAATCTTAGTCGATTAAGTTTATAATTTAATTGCTTTGATTAATCTTAGTCGATTAAGTTTATAATTTAATTGCTTTGATTAATCTTAGAAACCAACCCAACGCTCCTACCAACAACACACCAGCACAGAAAGTACAGAACAGAATATTACAGAGAATGTTCCAATGATTTATTACCTATGAGAAATTTGAAGGCATTAAAAAGACACCACACCGACCACGCCCGGCGC
>Ga0206106_100488_pt1 | contig 27847 bp, 26 predicted proteins | sample 1B1ome_FD_148677 | JGI IMG/M metagenome (GOLD analysis project Ga0206106, IMG submission 148677) | Enriched microbial communities from leaf-cutter ant dump, University of Wisconsin, Madison, United States - 1B110A | ecosystem: Environmental > Terrestrial > Nest > Insects nest > Nest dump | place... | reverse complement strand
TGAGGCGTGAGGCGTGAGGCGTGAGGCGTGAGGCGTGAGGCGTGAGGCGTGAGGCGTGAGGCAGGAGGCAGGAGGCAGGAGGCAGGAGGCAGGAGGCAGGAGGCAGGAGGCAGGAGGCAGGAGGCAGGAGGCGGGTTTGATGTCGATTCCCGGCGCCCCGGAACCTCCGTTCCGGCTCTTGACCCCTCCGGGGTTATCGGCAATGCTCTCGGCATGGTCTATACCACCCGGCAAAAACAGGTATTGAGCCGTGTCATCGACGAGGCGGAGCGCCCCCTGACGGCGCAGGAGATCTTTGCCCGGGCGCAGGAGGAACTTCCGGGGCTTGGCATGGCGACGGTCTACCGTTCCCTGAAACAGTTTCAGGCGGATCGCCAGGTGCGGGCGGTGGAGATCCCCGGCGTTACCCCCCATTACGAAAGTGTTTCCCGGCATCACCATCACTTCTTCCTCTGCCAGCAATGCCAGCGGCTTTTCAATCTCACGGGATGCGTTCACGGGGTGGATTCCCTGGCCCCCGACGCGTTTGTCGTCCGTCGCCATGAGATCGTCCTCTACGGCGAGTGTGCCGACTGTCTGAAGGCGGCGTAGGGACGCCTTCTTTTTCCTTCCGCTCTTTACCCCACCCCCATCGCGAAGCCCGGGGCGGCGGGGCTCGGGCCGACGCCGCGTTTCGCGCAGGCGCTTTTGGGGAATCCACCGCGAAAACGGGAAGCCGTTGATCTTCCCCCCGGATTTTTCGCGGAAAATTTGGCAAAAAATGAAAATGAGAATTTACAATCATCCCTCTTTATCGCTAAAACTGATTCTGCTTTCTCATTATCAAACCAATCATGAAACTCAATCCACTCTTTCGAATCGGCCTCATCGGAGCCGGTATCTTCTTCGCAACCGCCCGGGAACTCCCCCTTCACGCCGCGGTTTACACCTCGGGACACGGCGATATCGGCATCGAGTACACTCCCGGGGAAACCGAATTCGAGCCGCACTGGCATCTGGATGCCGGAGCGATCGTGGACGGGGCGCCCCTTCCGTTCGGAGGGGAGGAATATGAGCCTGACGCCGTGATCGCCCGGCTCGGGACCAGGACGACCGCTTCAGGGGGGATCGCCACCGCGTTGGGCGTGGACTCGGGGACGGCGGTGTGGCGGACCGGAAGCAGCGCCTACCCGCCGAATCTCGGTTTCGCCCTGGAGGAAGTCGGGATGCCCGAGGACTGGCTCGATGAAGTTATTACGCTGACCCTTACCAGCGTTTCCGGCCCGGGCGCGGTCGCCGTGAGCCAGACGATCATCAGCGTCGGAACCTTCGTCTGGTTTTCCAGCGACATCGGAGCCACCGTGATGGATAACCAGTGGGATTTCGGCGTGGGCGGCCATCAGCATCTCGACTGGTATTTCACCCTGCCCGGGATGTACGAGTTTGAGTTCAGTTGGAGCGGCGTCTACATCGGCGGGGAGACGCCGATCAACGTGAGCGGCGAAGGGGTCTTCGGCGTGCAGGTGGTTCCCGAGCCGGGAACCTGGGCGCTGCTGGGGGGTGGGGTGATCGTCATGGGATTCCTGCGCCGCCGCCTGCGGAGGGGGACGGCGTGAGGATGGGAGCGGAAGAGCCGGAACGAGCCGGGGGAGGAAAGCGCCGTGCGGCGGCCTGGTCGCTGCCGGAGTTGCTGATTGTCTGCGCCGTGGTGGCGGCGCTCGGGGCGCTGGCGATGCCCGCCTTTTCCTCCAGCCGGATGACGGCGAACCGGGTGAAATGCGCGTCGAATCTCCGCCAGATCGGCTCCGCCCTTCTCCTCTACGCGGGGGAGCACAACGGGCTTCTCCCGGTCACCTCCCATACCACGGGGGATTCCACCATCCGGCTGCCGAACGGGGAACGCCTCCGGACCATTGAATACAGTTGGGTCTATCTTCTGGCCGGGTATCTCGGCGATGTGGACGCGGTGCGCATCTGCCCGGCGGACGAACCGGAGCGGCAGGAGCGGATCCGCAAGCTCCACGCGACGAGCTATCTCCTCAACGACATTGTCTTTGACGCGGAGGAGGGCACCCGTCTCCAGAGCCTCCCTTTCCCGGCCCGGACGGCGCTGGCTTTCATCAGCAACCGCCCGGTGAGCCGGACCTGGGATCACGCGCACGGTGCGGAATGGACCACCTGGGCGGCGCTCAATGCCGATATCGCCCCGGATCGCCACCGGGTGGGGGAGCGTTCGCCGGACCGGCTCAACGGTTCGTCAAACTATCTCTATGCCGATGGCCATGTGGCGGTTCTGGAAGCGCGGGAACTCCGGAAGATGCTCGATGCCGGGGTGAATCCCGCCGCCATTCCGCGGGAGCCGTGAGCCCCGGACGGCAGAGAAAAAGGGGACCGGGGCTTGGCACCGGGCCGATCTTTTCCTACGATTACCGGCAGCATTCTTCCCATGAAACTGACCTACCTGAGCCATTCCTGCTTTGCGCTGGAGGGAGCCTCCCACCGGCTGATCATCGACCCGTTCCTGACCGGCAATCCGCTGGCCCGGGTCCGCCCGGAAGAGATCGAAGCGGATTACATCCTGGTGACCCACGGGCACGGCGATCACCTCGGCGATACCGTCGCGATCGCCCGCCGCACCGGGGCGACGGTCATCAGCACCTTTGAGGTGGCAACGGCGTGCGGCAAACAGGGGGTGAACTTCCGCGCGATGAACCACGGCGGCGCATGGCGGTTCCCCTTCGGCCGGGTGAAGGTGACGCTGGCGCATCACAGTTCGAGTGAGGAAACGGAAACCGGGTTCAACTATCTGGGGAATCCGGCCGGGCTGCTGATCACCATGGAAGGGAAGACGCTTTATCACGCCGGGGATACGGCGCTCTTTCTGGATATGAAGCTCATCGGCGAACTCGACCCGATCGACGTGGCGATGCTCCCGATCGGCGACAACTTCACGATGGGGCCGGAGGACGCCGGGCGGGCGGTGGAATTCCTCGGGGCGAAGCTCGCCCTTCCGATGCATTACAACACGTTCCCGCAGATCGAGGTGGACCCGCAGCGGTTCCTTGACGCCGCCGGGGGGCGGGGCCGGGTGCTGGCGATCGGCGAAACGATCGACATCTGATTGCGCTCCGGGCGGGCGCGGGGTGCCGGGCCGCATGACGGCAGCGGCCTGCGAGATTGCGATATCCGCGTATCGCGGCATCGCCGGGCCGTCGTATCCAATCATCCGATCATCGCACCCGCGCAACGCGCCGGGGTTGCCTCGTCCGGTTCTTTGGTCCGGCGTTCCCTTTCCCCAAGGAGACGCCGCCGCCGCCTCCGGCTTACCGCTGGTATTCCATGGAAACCGCGTTGGCCAGCGCCTTGAGCTGGTCGAGCGCGATCTCCATCATGGCGAGGTCCACCACGTGTTCCTCCCGGGAACTGCCGATACCGGTCGGGAACGGAATGGAGAGCATCCCCCCCTTGTGTTCCTGAAAATCAGGGATGCCGTGGAAGACTTCCGGGTTGCCGTCCGGCCCCACCAGATCGAGTTCGCCGAACCAGAGCGGGAGCCCGAGCTGCGCGAACGCCTGGTAAATCCGGTCGAAATCGCTCTCCTCCATCCATTCCTGCTCCACGGCGTAGCGGGCGTCGATGAGCAGCCCCATGGCCATCGCTTCCGCGTGGGTGATCTCCCCGTTGGAGAGCATCTCCAGCCGGTGGGCCGCCCATGCCCCGAGGTCGAGCGGGCTGCCGGAGCGGGTCTCGAACGGGTCGTTGAGTTCCGCCATGGCCTGGAGGTAAATCGACGCGCCGCGCTGGATGAGGTGCTGGATGTCCTCGGAACGGCGCTGGGTGATGGTGCTCACCATCGTCACGAGTTCCTCGAAGAAAGAAGCGTCAAAGAGAATCGCCAGGCGGAAGGCTTCCACCACGCCGCCCACCCAGTCCCGGTCCGGCAGGGAGTAGAGGAACTGCCAGTCGTTGATGACGGCGAAGGGAGGGGCGAAGGTGCCCGCCCCGTTCTTGCGGGTATCGAAGTTGACCGCCGTGCGCACGCCGAGCCCCCCGGAGATCTGGGTGGCGAGCGTGGTCGGGATGCGGATGATCCGGATGCCGCGGTGAATGAGCGACGCCGCCAGCCCCACGGTATCGAGCACGGCCCCGCCCCCGACGAGGATCGCGAACGAATGACGGCAGAGATGGGCGTCGAACATGGCGGCGATCAGCGGACCGATCACCTCCATGTCATTTTTGATAATTTCCCCCCCGGGAATGACGCGGGGCTCCTCGGCCAGTTCGATGTCGTTGGAGTGGGTTTCGAAGTAGCCGATGATGTGCTGGGTGATCTGCGGGAGGAGATCGGCCACGTTGGAATCGACAAACACCATGGCGCGGTGAACGCGGTTCTCATCCAGCCGGTCCATGGCCCGGACCAGAACCGGGTTCTCCGGGTCGAACACATTCTCGGTGAAGACCACCGGGTATTCGATGGTGGTCGCAAGTTTCTGCTGAATCAGGGGGTCAGGCGTCATGGGGATGTGAGCCAAGGGGAATAAAGCCGTTTAAAAGCCGTATGGGTGCGTTGTTTTTTTGTCCCTTTTTTTACCGCCGATGTCAATCGGGGAAAGGACGAGTTTGTCAAATCGGATACGGCTCAACAATCGGGTTGGGATTGGTTTTTTTCTTTCCTGCGGGTTTCCCCGGTGTCGTGCCTTGGTTAAAATAGCACGTTCGGGGCCAATCCGCTCTCGACTTTTCGCGCCGCCCGCCCCAACGCTAGGGGGATCATGTCAGAGTCCACCCCGATGATGCGACAGTACCAGAGTGTACGCCGTTCCCTGCCGGCGGAGACGCTGCTGCTTTTCCGGCTGGGCGATTTTTACGAGATGTTTTTCGAGGATGCGAAGACGGCGGCTTCCATCCTCAATGTGGCCCTCACGCGGCGCGGGCAGGTGCCGATGTGCGGCGTCCCCTACCACGCGGCGGAGGGGTATGTCGCCAAGCTGATCGAGGCGGGCCGCCACGTGGCGATCTGCGATCAGGTGGAGGAGGCCAAGCCCGGAAAAATCGTCCGGCGGGAGGTGACGCAGGTGATCAGCCCCGGCACGGTTTCCGATCTCAACCTGCTCGATGCCAAGCGGAACAACTACCTCGCCGCCGTCCACCGGCACCGGAAACGCTTCGGGCTGGCGCTTGTGGATACGAGCACGGGGGAGTTCCGCGTGATGGAACTCGCGGACGCCGCCGCGCTGGAGGACGAGTTGGCCCGGGTCGCCCCGGCGGAGGTGCTCGTGAGCGACGCGGAGGAGGCCGACACCCTGCCCCGGCTCCCGAACCCGGTGCGGACCGAGGGATACCATTTCCTGCCCGATCAGGCGGAGCCGACGCTGCGGGAGCACTTCGGCGTGCAGTCGCTCGACGGGTTCGGCTGCGGCGGGATGACGGCGGCGATCGGGGCGGCGGGGGCGATCCTTTTTTACCTGCGCCACCAGATGCGCCGCAACACCGCCCACCTCACCCGGCTCACGGTGCAGCACCATGCCGGGACGATGATCGTCGATGCCGCCTCGCAGCGTAACCTGGAACTGGTGGCCCCCCGGGGCGGCGGCGCTCCCGGGCGGAACACGAGCCTGCTCCACGCGCTGGACCGCACCCTCTCGCCGATGGGCGGGCGGTTGCTGCGCCAGTGGGTGCTCGGGCCGCTTTGCGAACTCGAACCGCTCGTGGCCCGGCAGGAGGCGATCGCCGGGCTGTTGGCGGATACGACGCTGCTCTCCGCGCTCCGGGAGGCGCTGCGCGGGGTGCGCGACGTGGAGCGGAGCCTCGGGCGGCTCACGCAGGCGGGGGGGAACCCCCGCGACGTGCTGGCGCTCCGGAATTCGCTCGAAGCGCTGCCCTCGCTCCGCTCCCTGCTCGCGCCGCTGACCGCCTCCGGCTCTTCCCTGATCCCGGAGCCGCCCGCGCCGCCGTGCGCGATGATGGAGACGATCCACCGGGAGATCGGCGAATTCCCCGAACTGACCGGGGAACTGGCCCGCGCGCTGGTGGATGATCCCCCCATGGCGCTCAAGGAGGGGGGGATCTTCGCACAAGGGTATCACCCGGGGCTCGATGAACTCCGGAGCGCCTGCCGGGACGGGCGGGACTGGATCGCCGCGCTTCAGCAGCGCGAAATCGAGGCGACCGGCATCAAATCGCTGAAAATCCGCTATACCTCCGTCTTCGGCTATTTCATCGAGGTGACGAAGGCGAACCTTGCCCACGTTCCCGATCACTACATCCGCAAGCAGACGACGGTGAACAGCGAGCGCTTCATCACCCCGGAACTCAAGGAGATGGAAGGGAAGATCCTCGGCGCCGAAGAGAAGGCGCGGGCGCTGGAGTACGAGCTTTTCGTGCAACTGCGCGAACGGATTCTGGATGATTCCGTGGCGCTTCAGCAGATGGCGCAGGCGATCGGGCGGCTCGACGCGCTTGCCTCCCTCGCCGAAACCGCGCGGCTTTTTGATTACACCCGCCCCGTGCTCACCCCCGACCTCGGCATCACCATCCGCGACGGTCGCCACCCGGTGCTCGACCAGAGCCAGGGGGACGAGCGCTTCGTCCCCAACGACGTCCGGCTCGATGGCGACGGGCACCGGCTCCATATCATCACCGGGCCGAACATGGCGGGGAAATCGACCTTCATCCGGCAGGTGGCGCTCATCGTGCTGATGGCGCAGATCGGCAGCTACGTCCCGGCCTCCTCGGCGGAGATCGGGCTCGTGGACCGCATTTTCACCCGCGTGGGGGCGAGCGACGATCTTTCCCGGGGGCAATCGACCTTCATGGTGGAGATGAACGAGACGGCCAGCATCCTCAACAACGCCACGGAACGCAGCCTCGTCATCCTGGATGAAATCGGCCGGGGCACCTCCACCTTCGACGGCCTCTCCATCGCCTGGAGCGTGGCGGAGTACCTCCACGACACCCCCCGGGCGCGCACCCTCTTCGCCACCCATTACCACGAACTCACCGAACTGGAACTCACCCGCCCGGGCGTGAAGAATTTCAACGTCGCCGTGCGCGAATGGAATGACCAGATCATCTTCCTGCGCAAGATCGTATCCGGCGGGGCGGACAAGAGCTACGGGATTCAGGTGGCCCGGCTCGCGGGGCTGCCCAAGCCGGTGATTGCCCGGGCGAAGGCGATTCTGGCGAATCTGGAGGCGTCCGAACTCAACGCGGAAGGCAAGCCGACGCTGGCGGAAGCCCCCGCCGCTTCTGCCGCGCGAGGCCCCCGGCGCAGGGGTGGATCGGAGCGCCCGCAGCTTTCGCTTTTTTAGGAGTGGCGGAATCACCGTCCCCCCCTCAAGAAAAGAGCCTGTTTGAGTCTGTTTGAGCCTATTTGGCCGGGCTCTTGAGGATGCGGACCACGAGCCAGATCACCAGGGCGCTGATGATGAGCGTGGTCACGATGCGGAAGCCCCCTTCCATCCACGTCTCGCCGCCCCAGGTCAGCTCCCGCATGGTCTTGTTTTCGGCGAGCTTCTGCGGCAGCGTGTTGGTGGTGTTGGCCGCATCGGCCAGCAGTTGGGCAAAGGGCAGGCGCATCATTTCGGCTCCATTTTCCCGATCAGCGCCGGGTTTGGCAAGCCCCACGCTTCCCATTTGGCCAGATACTCCTTCCACGGCAGCAGGGCGTAGTGCGGCTGCCGGTCCGCCCGCAGCCAGCGGATCATGGAGGCCAGGTCTTCCTCCGCCATGGTGGTGCACCCGGCGGTGGGGCGGGTTTTGCCCCGGCGGATGTGGAAAAAGATCGCGCTCCCGAGATTCGGGACGGGCGGGTCCGCGTTATGGCGCACTTCCACCAGCCAGCGGTAGGCGAAATCGTTGTGCCGCATCTTCTGTTTCTCGAACCACGGGGGCGGGTTCGCGGGATCAATGATGACGTGGCGGTTGTACTGCGGCAGTTCCGGGTCATCCACCCAGGCGTCGTCTTTGGTGATCGTCCGGTACGGGTAATCGGAGCCCTTGGGGAGCGCCGCGTCGTGCGTGTAGATTTTCCCGATCCGGAAGACCCCGGCGGGGGCGCGGCCATCGCGTTCCACCTTCGTGCGCCCCGGTTCCGCCGTGCCGAGCACCCCCCGGCCCCAGGCGAGGCCGTTGCGGCCAAAGAGAACCGGCACGGGGCCTTTCACCGCTTGCCACCGGCCCCGGGAGTCGCGCTCCAGCGTCATCAGGTTGCCCGAGGGGGAATCCCATCCGGGGGCGATGGCCACGATCAACTGGCGCACCTCCGGCCCGAGGGACGCTTCCTTCGCGGAGGCCGGAGCGAGGAACGCGGCGGCGAATACGGCTGACAAAATCGCAAAATAAGCCATGACGCCCGCAATGAACCCGCTCCCGCCCCGGGGTGCAAGTCAGGATTTCGCGCGGGGTACGAAAACCGCTTGATCGCCCCGGGGCGAGTCGCTACAGTACCCCTCCTTTCCAAAAAGCCAGGGTAGCTCAGCGGTAGAGCAGGGGACTCATAAGCCCTTGGTCGGGAGTTCGATTCTCCCCTCTGGCACTTTCTCTCCCCCCCCGTTTTTTCTTTCGGGGACACCACAAAAGTTGATGGAGAGCCGGAGAGCCGGGAACCCCCATGACCCCATGAATAAGGAGCGTCTCTTTCGAGCCAGTTGCCTGGCGCTGATTGTTACGGCCATGAGTTTTGCCATCCGCGGCGACATCATGGCGGCCCTGGGTACGGAGTTTGCCCTCTCCAACGAGCAGTTGGGCTGGGTGGCGGGCACCGCTTTCTGGGGGTTCACGCTGGCCATGCTCTTCGGGGGTCCGCTCTGCGACGTTCTGGGCATGGGCTTTCTCCTCCGGGCGGCGTTCGTCGGCCATTTGGGAGGCATTCTGCTCACGATTTTTTCCACCGGCTTCTGGCCTCTTTTCGGCGGCACGCTCTGCATCGGGCTGGCCAACGGGCTGGTGGAGGCGGCGTGCAATCCGCTTGTGGCCACCCTCTATCCGCAGGAGAAGACGAAGCGGCTCAACCAGTTTCACGTCTGGTTCCCCGGCGGGATCGTGATCGGCGGCCTTCTTGCCTTTCTCTTTTCGCTCATGCATCTGGACTGGCGCTGGAAAATGGCGGCCATGCTGGTGCCGCTGGCCTGCTATGCCGGCCTCTTCCGGGGCATGCGGTTCCCGCGTACCGAGCGGGTGGTCTCCGGCGTTTCCACCCGGGGGATGTTTCGCGAGTGCGCCCGGCCCCTCTTCCTTTTCATGGTGGTCTGCATGCTCGGGACTTCCGCCAGCGAGTTGGGGCCGAATCAGTGGATTCCCAGCATCCTGACGGAAAACGCGGGGATGCCCGGCATCCTGATTCTGGTCTGGATCAACGGGCTCATGGCCGCGGGCCGTTCGATGGCGGGGCCTGTCGTTCACAAGCTTTCCCCGGCGGGGACGCTGCTCTTTTCTTCCGTCTTCTCGGCATTGGGACTTCTGGCGCTGAGCTTTGCCAGGGGGCCGGTGCCCACGCTCGCGGCCGCCACGCTTTTTTCCGTGGGGGTGTGTTACTTCTGGCCGACGATGCTCGGCTTCACCTCGGAGCGGCTGCCCCGGACCGGCGCCCTCGGGCTGGCGATCATGGGAGGCGCGGGGATGCTCTCGGTATCGCTGGTGTTGCCATGGATGGGGCATCTCTATGACTGGCAGATTCTCAAGTATCTGGGCGAAGGGGCTTCCATTGAGACCCTGCGCAATGCGGCGGCGGGATCGCAAGAGGCGATCCGCTGGGCCGCGGCAACGGCCGCCGGTGGGCAGGGGACTCTGCGGATCGTGGCTCTGCTTCCCGGCATGCTGCTGATCGCCTTCGCGCTGCTTTACCTTCGCGACCGGCGGCAGATGGGGCGGCAGGCGGGGGTGACCGACGGGGTGGCGCGCGGAAGGGAGCGGGTTGGCTGAGGGGGGTCAGCGTGGGTCCGGATACAGCAGTCGTAATGCGGACCCTTGCCGTAAAAACCGTGGTCGCCCGGATATTCTGTTTTCGGACATTCCCCCCGGATACTCAACTCTGGCGAGTGGTGGCTGGTTTGCATGGCCAGAGAGATTGCGTTTCCCTTCCGCCGCTTCCGTCGCATGTTCGGTTCCCGATGTCGAAAATCCTTTGCATCGTCCTGTTGTTGTCGGTGCTGCCCGGCGGTCCTGCCATCGTTCGTGCCCGGGGGAAATCTCCGGATGAACGCGTGCCGCCGCCGCGCGAGGTCGTTTACAGGAAGGTGGGCGAACGCGAGTTGCGCCTCTTTGTTTTCGAGCCGCCGGGATTCCGGCCAGGGGATCGGCGTCCCTGTTTTCTGGCCATCCATGGCGGGGGCTGGGGAGGCGGCAAGCCGGCGTGGACGCACAAGCTCGCCTCCTGGTTCGCCAGGCGCGGCATGGTGGGGATGAGTCTCGAATACCGGCTTTACAACCGCAAGGCCGGGGTGAGTGTCGCGGATTGCGTGCGGGATGCCCGCTCGGCGGTTCGTTACCTGCGGGCTCATGCGGCGGGGTTGGGGATTGATCCGGAGAAGATCGTCGCAAGCGGCGTATCCGCCGGGGGACACCTCGCGGCGGGCACGGCGCTCTTTGATGGGATCGACGAAGCCGGGGAGGACGGGGCGGTTTCCAGTCGCCCGGCGGCGCTGGTGCTCTTCTGTCCCGTGCTCGACACCTCGGCGCAAGGATACGGGTTTCGCAAGACCGGCGGGCAATGGGAGACGCTCTCGGCGATTCTGAGGATGCGCCCCGGCGTTCCTCCCACCCTGGTTTTCCATACGAAGGCGGACACGGTGGTTCCCTACAACGGCTCCGTGGCTTTTGCCGGGGCGATGACGCGGGAGGGGAATCTCTGCGAACTGATCAGCTACGAGGAGGGGAAGCATTGCTTGATGACGCACGATGCCGGGCTGCTTCGCGAAGCGCTCGGGAAGACGGAGGATTTTCTTCGCCGGCACGGTATTTCGGCACCCCGCGAGGAGGGGGTGTCCGGCGGATTTTAACAAACTTCACGCGGATGCCCCAAGCCCCACAGACCGCTGGCGTCCGCCCCGGCGAAATGCTATGGTGAAGGCTTCATGCGTTTCCCTCGGCATTTTTCCCGGGCGTTTACTCTTCTGGAAGTCTGTCTGTCGGTTTTCATCATCCTCATGATCGTCGGGGTGGCGCTGCCGGGGCTGGCCCGGTTGAGCGAAAAATCGACCGCCGAAGCTTCGTTCGAGGCGTTCGACGCGCTGGCCCGCCAGGCCCGCCGCCTGAGCGGGGAGGAACGCTGCCCGTACGAACTCGTCTGGGAAAAGGGGGCGATCCTCCTCCGGCGCGAGGGCGGGGAGGAGCCGGTTGACACGCTCGCGTACGATAAGCAGGCGATCCCCGGGCTTCAACTCCCCGCCGCGCTCCGGGCGAACCCGCCCGCGGTCTGGACCTTCTGGCCCGGGGGCCTCTGCGAACCGGCGGTGGTGACGCTGGAGGCCGGGCGCGATGGCTGGAGCGCCGTTTACAACCCGTTTACCGCACGCCCTTCGGTGACTTATGGAATCACGGATTGACCGGAGCGCCCGCCGCGCCTTTCTGCTGCTGGAGATGATGCTGGGGGTGGCCATCTTTTCCATCGGCGTGCTGGTGCTCGCCCGGTGTCTGGATCATTGCCTGGATGCGGAGGCGTACCGGAGCCGCGACCAGCTTGCCCGCCGGGCACTGGAGGCCCGGCTCGCGGAGATTCGCGGCAATGCGGTTTCCATTCTGGAGACCCCGCGCAGCGACGAACTCGAAGGCCGTTACCGCGGCATCACCCTTCACCAGCGGAGCACGCCGCTCGACCTCACCAACGAGGATGGCGATCAACTCACCGGCCTTTACCGGGTGGACCTCGAAGCGGTCTGGACCGGCCCGGACGGGGAGACCTCCCGCGAACTTCATTTTTATGCCCTCTCCGATGAAACCGAATAAGGCGGCGGCGTTCACGCTGCTTGAAGTCATGATCGCGGTGGCGATTCTCGGGCTCGTGGGGTTGAGCATCTTCCGCTTTGTGGAAGGGACGCTCGCCGGGGTGGCGAGCGGGACGGAACTCGTGGAGGAGGCGGAGTTTCTCGAAGGGTTCGGCGCGTTTCTGGCCGCGCAGATGGAGCACCTGCCGGTGCGCATCGGGGCGATCACGGGGGAGCCGCACCGTTTCGACCAGGTATCCGGCGATGAACTCCGCTGGATCGCCACCCCCGGGCCGGGGATGCTCACCCGCTTCGCCAACGGGGAATACACCGTCGCCCTCACCACGCGGCAGGTGCCCGGCGGCGGGTTCGAGATCGGGCTCAACCGGCAGGATGTCGAGGCGCGGGAGGAGGCGCGCTGGTATCCGCTCTTTGGCGATGTGCACGGGTTTGAGGTCCGTTACTTCGATGCCGCCCGGGAGGAGTGGGTGGAACGCTGGAGCGACCTCACCAACCGCCCGACGCTGGTGCTCGTGAAGCTCTGGCGCGATCCCGAGGGGGAGCCGCACGAGTGGATGCTCCCGATCCCGTACGTCTCCCGTGATGCGCTCTCGCCCCAGTACAATTTCAACCGCCGCCGCCGGGGTCGGGGCCGGGGTTCGCGTAATCGCGACGCCGACCGCTCCGGCGAGCGCGACCCGCGCGGGAACCGGGGAGGGAGGGATCGCGGTGCGCCGTCCGCCGACGGGAGCGCCCCCCGGGGGGAACGCCCGCCGCCACCCCAGCCGCCGCCCAACCGCCCTTCCGCGCCATGATGCGCCCCGTTTCCCATCCCCGGAGGGCTTCCACGCTGATTCTCTCCCTCTGGGCGTTGTTGCTGCTTTCCGCGGTGATTCTGGCCTGGGCGAAATGGATCGATGCGCGGATGGAAGAGGCGCACAAGGCGAACCTCGCGCTGGAAGCCCGGGCGCTGGCGTTTTCCGGCTTGATGATCGGGCTCCACCCCTCCACCACCCCGCGCACTCCGGCTCTGGAAGAGACGCCGGAGCCGGGGCGTTCCTTTCACGTCACCATCCGGGGGGAGGGGGGAAAGCTCAACCTTGCCTATCTGCTGCTGGAGGAGAACCCGGAGCGGATCGGCATCCTGCGGGAATACCTCACGCTGCGGGGGCTCGACCTTGAGGAGCAGCAGGGTTTCATCGACGGGCTGCTCGACTGGGTGGACCCGGACAACGTGCGCCGGATGCACGGCAGGGAGGAGGAGCCGGACTACAAACCGGCCAACAAGGCGATCACCACCCTGGAGGAGATTCCGCTCGTCCACGGGAGCGGCCCGCTCCTGGATAAACACCCCGGCTGGCGCGACGATTTCACCCTCCTGAGCCGTGGCCCGCTCGATCTCAAGAGCGCCCCGGAGGAACTGATCGCGCTCATCCCCGGCATCGGCGATCTGCGGGCGGAGCAGTTCGTGAAGCTGCGGCAGGGGGCGGACGGGGAGGACGAGACGGAGGATGATCCGGTCTTCGAGTCGATGGATCAGGTGATTGCCGCGCTGGCGATGACGCGCGAGCAGTTCGAGGCGATCCGTTCGCTCGTCTCCTACGACGACCCGACGGTGCGGATCGTCAGCCGGGGAGAGGCGGGAGAAGTTCATCGACAAGTGGAGGTTGTTGCGCGAAGAGTAGGGGGCAGCCCTCCCCAGATGTTAATGTGGATCGAAAACTGACCAGTTCCCCGCCTCCCCTGCTCGCCCCCGCGGCCGATGGGTGGAGCCTTTACCGTGCCGATGGCGCTGTTTCCCCGCCCGCTCCGCTGGCCGAGGCGGCGGCTCCGCTCCTTTCCGGCACTGCGGCGGCTCCGGAACTGGCGTTGCCCGCGCGGCTCGCCCTGCTGGAACGTTTCACCCTCCCTTCCGGGGATCGGGAGGAACTCGAAGGGATGATCCGCCTGCAACTCGAAAAGACGCTTCCCTATCCCGTGGAGGAGACGGCTCACGGGTTCGAAATCATCCGCTCCGGGCCCGTCGCCGCCCCAGCCGCCGCCGGGGAAGGGGAGGGGGCGGGCGCGGTGGAATCGGTGGTGCTCGTCACCAGTTTTCATCTCCCGGCGCTGGAGGCGCTCTGCGAGCCGCTCCTGAACGCCCGGATTCACCCGCGGCTTTCCCTCTGGGCGGCCCGCCTCGGGGCGGCGCTTCCGGCGGACGGGGTTTACTGGGCGCTCTGGCCGGAGGAGGAAGAGGCGGTTTTCGGCATTTTTGAAAACGGGCGGCTCGTTTTTCTGGAAGCGGCCCCTTCCCCGGAAGCTTTTCTGGAATGCCTGCCGCGCACGCTCATGAGCGCGGAACTGGCGGGGGCGCCCGTCCGGTTCGCGGGAGGGCGTTCGGGGTTTGCGCCATGGAACGGCGCGCTGGAGAACCATCTCGGCGCGCCGGTGGAGGCGCTGGAGCCCGGCCCGGTTTTCCCCTCCGGCGCACCGGAGCTGACCCCCGCCGCGTGGGATGAAGCGATGCGGCGGGAAGGCCGCCGCCGCCAGCGCAAAAGGACACTGGTGGGGGTCGCCGCTCTCTACGGCGTCCTCGTCCTCCTCGCTCTGGTTTACAACGGGCTGCAATCGTACCGGCTGCGGCTCATCGACCGCGAGATCGCCACCCTTCAGCCGCAGGTGGACGCGCTGCTCGCCCATCAGCAACGCTGGCGGGCGCTGGAGGCGATCACCAACCCGCGCCGCGCCACGGTGGAGGTCCTCCACCAGATCACGCGCAGCCTTCCTTCGGCGGAGGTGAACATCACCCAGTTTGACCAGACGGCGACGGGGATCATGATCACCGGGGAGGCCCCTTCCGCCGCCGCCGCCGTCTCGCTGCTCGAAGCGCTCAAGGCCAATGAAGAGCTTGAGTATGAGTTTACCGCCACGCCGCCCACCCCGCTGGCGGACGACCGGGCGCAGTTCCGCATTTTCGGCAAATGATCCGCTCCCTCAATTCCCGCGAACGGTTCATGGCGCTTGCCGTCGGCTCGATTCTTTTCGTGCTGGCGAACCTGATCGGCTTTTCCGCCATCCGCTCCTCCCAGGGCCAGCGGAGCGAGGCGCTCAAAGCCAAACGCGCCAGCCGGGATGAACTGCGCACGCTGCTGGCCGGGCGCGATCTCTGGGCGGAGCGGGAGCAATGGCTCCTCAAACACCAGCCCCGGCTGGAGAACCGGGACCGCGCCGCCGTCGCCCTGCTCGATGAAATCAAGGCCGCCGCGCGGGAGCGGAACGTTCTGCTGGAGAACCCGCAGCTTGGCACGATCGAGGAAGGGCCCTACCGGCAGTCCGTCTCCGTCAATGTGGAGACGCGCAGCAGTTGGGAGGCGCTGATCACGCTGCTCAATACCCTTGAGCAGCCGGAGAAGTTTCTGGTGCTGGAGACGGCCAATCTGCAAATCGACCCTTCCGACCCGACGCGGATGCGGGGCCGCTTCCGGATCGCCCGCTGGTACGCGCCGCAGTAGGGGGACCGAACAGGCGGTCAGCCGCCCTCAAGCATCGCTTCGAGCCGCTGGCGCGCGGCTTCCGGCTCCTCCTCTTCCGGCACGGTCTGAAGCGGGCCGAAGGTGACGGTGATGCGGGAAAACGGCTTGGGGATGCGGAAGCGGTCCCAGCTCCGCAGCTCCCAGTACCGGCTGTAGGTCACGTTCACCGGCATGATGGCGGCCTGCGTCCACCGGGCGAGCGAGACGGTGCCCGGGGCGAGCCGGTAGCGGGGGCCGCGCGGGCCGTCCGGGGTGATCACGGCATCCCGCCCGCTCCGGAGCAACGCCGTGAGTTCGCGTAGCGCCGTGCTTCCCCGCCGGGAGCTTGACCCGCGCACGGCATCCACCCCGAAGCGGGCCATCACGGCGGCGAGGAGTTCCCCGTCGCGGCTCGCGCTCGTGAGCACCGCGCCGAAGCGGTCGCGGATGAAGCGGTCCTTGGCCAGGGTCACGCCGAGAATCCGGTTATGCCAGAAGATCCAGATCAGCGGCCGTGGCGCTTCCCCGCTCCGCAGGCCGCAACGGTCCTCCACCCGCAGCCGGACCAGCCGCCCCAGAAGCCGGATGGTCCAGAAAATGATGAAAGACAGCCATGAGCTCGGGAGACGCATTTTTTCCGAGCCGATAAATGGTCCCTTTCGCCCGCGCGGGCAACCCTAATCTTCCCCCGGGGTGGCCGGGGCCGGGAGGGGAGGGGGCTACGCCAGTTCCGCCTCGATCGCCTTGCCCAGCACGTGGGTTTCCCCGCCGAATTCCAGCAGATCGGTGAGCACCTGGTGGGCGATGGATTCCGGGTAGGCGTCCGCGAGGCGGCGCGCTTCCACGAGCGTGGCGCGGTAGTTCGTGAGCACCCCGGCGAGGTTTTCGCGCAGCGGCGCGAGCTTTTCGGGCTCTTTCATCTCCTCTTTCACCCGGTTCCAGTCCCGCCAGGCGCGGTAGTGGGCGCTGCCCGCGATCAGGTCGCACATGATCCGGCAGAAGCGTTCGGTCCGCGCCGGGTCCGCCCCTTCGGGGAAGATGTCGCGCTCGGGGTCGAAATGCTCCTGGCGGAAATGGTCGTCCCGGTAGCGGTCGCGTTGGGCCGGGTCGCGGAAATCGGGGATCTCCTGCGGCGTGCCGTTTTCCAGGGCGGAACGGTAGGCGAGGATGCCGGGCAGGGTGCAATCGACCGCCGTGGCGAGGTCGAAGGGGGCGGGCGTCCCCTCCAGAATCTGCCGGGCGAAGTAGTAGATAACCCAGAAATCGCCGCCGCCGTGGCCGGTCACCCTGGCAAGCTCCGCCATCTCTTTCCAGGTCGGCTCCATCTCGAAGGCGGGGGCGTGGCCGCGCCCGCCGAGCCGGAGGGTCAGCTTCTGGTGGTCGATCTCCGCGTAGCCGTGGGTGCCCCAGATCCGCTGGTGGGCGGTGTCGCCGGAGAGCTGCCCCATCAGGTTGCGCATGAGCCCCCCGTTGGAGAGGGTGATCAGGCTCGGGGCGGGATGCCCGTTGGTACCGGCGCGGATCGCCCCGGGGATCACCTTTTGGGTCGGCAGGGAGACGACCCGCGTGGGCCGCAGCCCGGTGATGTACATGACCGGCCCGAGCGAATGCGTGTTGTAGTAGTGGAAGTTGATCCAGCTCCGCCAGTTGTGGACGGTGTTGCCGGGAACGATCGGCACGACGCCGCGGTTGTAGCTGTAGGCGAGCCGGACGATCTCGTGCACGTATTCGTACTCCGCGTACATCAGATCGCCAAAGAGCCCCTCCTCCCATTTCGAGCGGAGGTACATGTTGGCCGCGCTGAAGGGGTAGTTTTCCGCGAGGTTGTAGACCAGCCCGGAGCGCTCCGCCGTTTCGTAAAGCTCCACCCCCTCCGCCGGGGTGGTGAAGGCGGTGACTTCGGAGAGGACGTGTTTGCCGTGCCGCAGGCAGGCGAGGGCGTCCCCCCCGTGGCTCGGGCAGAAGGTGGCGAGCAGCACGGCCTCGAAATCGCCCTTGAGGAATTTCTCCGCGTCCGCCGTGACCCATGCGCCGGGGTTGGATTTCAGGAAATCCTCGCGCATGAATTCGTTGAAGTCGCACCCGGCGACGACGTCGAAGTTGAGCGCGCGCAGGCTGTTGTAGAAGGAGGTTCCCCGGCCCAGGCCCCAGATGCCGATGCGGATGCGCCGGTTGGTCCTGAATACGGAGGGAGTGTCGGAAGGCGGTGTCATGATGGCTGAGGGGAGATTGAACCATGGCTGCCGCCGGGCGTCGTGGCGATTACGGCAGCGCGGCGATGCGAAACGGGCATGGTGAACGGGGAAGGGGCCTGGGGTTTACTCCCGCGCCCGCGCCGCGGCGTGTTTCTCCCGCCACTGGCTGGGGCTGAGCTTTTCCCGGGCGCGGAAGGCGCGGAAGAAGGTGGAGAGGTCTTCAAACCCGCAGGCGAAACAGATGGAGGTGATCGACTGATCGCTCCCGGCTAGCAGCCGCCGGGCGTGTTCGAGCCGCAGTTGCTGGATGTAACGGTGGCGGGAGAGGCCGGTGATTTTCCGGAAGTAGGCGGAGAGTGTGCGCGAGCTGATCCCGAGCCGTTCGGCGGCGATCGCCAGCGGTTCGTTTTCGTAGAAGCTGCTCTTGAGGCGTTCGATGTAGTCGCGCACGTGGATTTCCAGGTGCCGGGAGCCGCGCGGTTCGTCGCCGGTGGCGCTCTTGCGGTGGAGCCGGGTGAGGAGCAGGAGCGTTTCCCCGAGCACGGCGGCGGCTTCCCCCGGGCGGCTCTGGGCCTGCTCGTAGAGGATGGTGCGCAGCGGCTCCGCGAGCGCGAGGGTGAGCACCCGGTTGCGCAGCACGGCGAAGCGCCGCGGCAGCACTTCGAGCAGGCACTCCGGCTGCGGCGGGCGGATGCCCAGGCAGAGGATGGTGAGCGGGGCGGCGCGGTCGTCCTCCAGATGGTAGGAGGTGCCCGCGGGCACGATGATCAGGTTCTGCGCCTGCACGGGGTGGCGCACTTCCTGATGAACGGCCCAGCCGTTGCCCCCGAGCACCAGCATGATCTCCGAAAACGGGTAGCGGCTCGGCGACATGGAGAACCGGGCGCTGTGATGGCTTTCCGAAACGCCGATCCCGTAGGCCGGAAAGCCGGGCATGACCGGTTCATCCGAGGAAAGATTGATGACAACCGCTTTCACGGGGTTTTTTCATAACGCATTGCCGGAGGGATCGCACGGGGAAAAGGGGAAAAGGAACCTTGTAAAAATGAACTCGCCCCCGGGGCGGCGGTGTGGTTGAATCGGCCCCTCTTACCCCATGAGCACCCTACCCGACTGGCTCGCGAAGGAAGTGGCGAGCGATCGTGTCTCCCGCCGGAAGCTGACGTTCCGGGAATTGCTCGCGCAGACGGCCCCGGAGGCGCTGGCGGGGATCGAGGAAGCCCTCGCGCGGCGGGAGGCGGCCTCTTCGGTGGCGCTCACGCCGATCGTCGGGGTCTGCGGCATGATGAACTCGGGGAAATCGACGCTGGTGGCCTCGTTCCTCTCGCGGGAGGGACGCCGCCGGGTGTTGATCGGCGATGCGGCGGACGAGGGGACACACCGGTTCATCCTCTGGGCTCCGATGAGCTGGCGGGACGATCCCGGCAAGCAGGCCGCCCTGCGCCGCCTGCTGGAAACGACCTTCCTGAGTTCCTGGGAAGCCCTCGCCGAAGACCCGGAGGCGGCCTACACGCAGGCCAATGCCCGCACGCACCGGCTCCTGCGCTTTGGCATTCCGCTCATCGCCTACGACCGGGGGCTCGATATTCATGAAGTCGCCCTGCTCGATACGCCGGACATTCAGCGCCGCCATCATCCCGGCTCCCGGGAGGAGACGGCCCGCATCCGCGAAGCGGCGCTGGCCCGTTCCGCGCGCATCTGCTCGGCGTTCGTGGCGGTGACCCGCTTTGACGCCATGGAGGATGAACGCTTCACGCGGCTCCTTCGCCGGTTGGAGACGGGGCGGCTGCCGCTGCATGTGGTGGTGACGAAAGTGGCTCCCGCCTACCGCGACCTTGTCCGGGAGGATCTGCTGGCCGAGTTGGAGCACAAGGGGCTGGCCGGAAGCGTCGATACCGTTTTCGCGAGCCCCTACATCGCCCTGAAAAACCCGAGCGGCTACCCGGAGGGGGTGCACTATGAGGATACGGCGGACCTTTACCCCTCGCTGGCCGCGCTTTTTTCCACGCTCGATCCCGCGCAGCTCCAGCGCGAATTCGTGGCGGAAAAGGAGGCGGAGGCGCTCCGGCTCATGGAAGCGGCCTGGCAGGGGCTGCGGAAGCGCAGGGAGGAGGATGAAGCCCGTTTCCGGAGTGCCCGGGCCGATCTGCTCCGTTTTCTCAACGCGCACTTTGTCGATACGCGGGGGCGGCTGCGCTCGCTCTATTCCCCGGAGATCACCGGGGCGCTGCTTGAGAGCTTCGCCCGCACCGCGCCGTGGTATCTCAAGCCGATGATGCGCCTGCACCGGAGCGTCTTCGATTTCATCGGCGACCTGAAGGCGGCCACGCTCGACAAGGGGCGTCGGCTGCTCGCCTTCCTCGGGCGCAATCCGTTTGAGAATCCCGCGGAGATCAGCGGGCTCACCCGGATCACCCCCGGGCAACTGGCCACCTCCCTGCTCGGGAGCGCGTGGCTGCCGCCCGAGGCGGACCGGAAGACGCTTGAGCAGGTGTGGCAGAGCGCTTTTTCCACCATGCTGCGGGCGACGGTGATGGACCCCGAGCAGCTTCAGAGCGGGCTCGACGACGCGACCCGCCGCCTCTGGGGGGAAGCCGGGGTGTGGCGCAAGGCGCTGGCGGCGGGTTCGTTCCTCGTGACGCTGGCCGGGGCGCTCGCCGCGGTGATCGTCCTGCCGGTGGATGCGGGGATCAGCACGGTTTATTCCGCCAGCCTCGCGGAGCTTTTTTCGGCGATCGGGCTGGCGATCATCGCGCAGGGGGCGGCGATCAAGGCGCTGGAGGCGTGGCTCGAACAGCTTGCGGCCCGTCCGCAGATCACGGCGCTCTTTGCCTTTCTTCAGGATGCCTTCGGCATTCCCCGGGCGGATGCCGCGGCGCTCCGGATGCTGGCGGAGGAGAACCGGGTGCTCGACCTGCGCCCCTTTCCCGGTTCGCAGGAGGTGGAAACGGTGCTTGCGATCACGACCGGGCTGCTTTTCGATCTCGATCCCGACGCCCTTGCCGATTTCTCTACCGCCGCCACCCCCGCGCCTTTCCATGAATCCCGCCCCGCCTGAACACCGGGCGCAGCGGCTCTCCGTCGCGCTGGAATGCCTCTTTGGTTCCCGGGAGGAAGGGGTCGTCCGGGCGTGCCGGGAGGTTCGCGACGATCTGCGCGACATCCGGGACCGGCGCGGGGTGGACGCCACGATCCTGACGGTGCTCGGGCACAAGAACGCCGGAAAATCGACCTTGTGCCGCCTGCTGGTGGACGATCCCGCCGTGCGCGAACGGATCAGCGCGGGGATCGGCTCCGCCGCGGCCACCCGGCGCGTCGCCTGGATCGGCCCGGAGGCCCCTTCCCGCCCGGACCCGGCGGTGGAGACGTTTCTTTACTGCGAAGCCGCCGCCATGGCGGACCTCGGCGCGCCGTACCTGCTCGCGGACATCCCCGGCTACAGCGATGGCGACGAAGCCGCGCGGCGGGTGGCCGTGCGAATCCTGCGGATGGCCTCCACGGCGATCGTCGTCCTTTCGCTGGAGATGGCGGAGGACGAGGCGGGGCTTCTCTATCTGGCGCATTGCGACGGGGCGCGGCTGCTCCCGGTGATCGTGGACGACCCGGGGCCCGACCGCGTGCGGGATGCGCGGTTCGAGGCGCAGTGTGCCGCCGTGCGCAAGCGGCTCGCGCAGGCGTGCCCGGCCTCCGCCGTGGCGGCGCCCGTGGTGATCCCGAAGTTCGACCTCCTGCCGCCGCAGGCGCGGGCGGGGGAGGCGGCGCGGGCGCGGGAAACGGTGGTGACGGCGTTGCGGGAACTGTTGCGCGAGACCCCGGCCGATCCCGACCGGCTGGCGGCCAACCGGTACGCCCGGTTCCGGCGGGAACTGGCGGAGGGGCTCGCCGGGTTCGTCGCCCGCGTCGGCCCCCGCTACGATGAACTGGTGGCGCGGGAAGAGGAGGCGGCGCGGGAGATCGCCCGACGGCTTCAGGGGAGCCCGGCGCAGTTCGCGGCGGGGGTGCGGCTGCGGCTGCTCTCGGAGGCGGCAGCGGCGTGCCCGCGCCTCTTTTTCCCGTACCGGACGCTGCTTGGCCTGCTCGCCCTTTGCGCGGGCGCGTGGGACCGGCTGGTGCTCAGCGGGCTCGGGAGCCTCCCTTCGCTCGCCATGGTGATCCTTCAGACGGGGCGGAACGTCCGGCAACTCGCCGACGCCCGCACGGGGGCCCGGGCGCAACTGGCGCAAACCGCCACCGTGCTCGCCACGGAGAGCCTGGCCGCCGAGCGGGAGGGGTTCCTGCGTTCCATCGACGCGTCGCTCGGGGGCGACCCTGCCGCCGTCTTCGCCACGCCGCCGGTCCCGCCGGTTTTTGAAGGGCTCGAAACGCTGGAGCGGCGGCTTTCGGAGCGGATCGACGCCGGGGTGCGCCGGTGGCGGGCGTCGCCGTGGCTCATCAACGGGTTCGGCCTTCTGGCCACGCTCGGTTTTGCGGGGCTGGCGGCGGGGCCGCTCTGGGCGGTCTACCACGAGTTTTTCGCCGCCTGGCAGGGGGCGCTGGAGGGGGCGGCCCGCTGGAGCGCCTTCCCGGCTCCATCCGCCGGGATGCTGCTGGCCACGCTGCTGCTTCTGCTCGCCCCGGTGCTCTTCCTCGCCATGCTGGCCCTCGCGCTCGTTTCCGGTCGCCGCCGGGTGCGCCGCTGTTTGCAGAGCATCGACGCGGACGGGCTGACGGAAACCTTGCTGCGCGAACGGGTGCTCCGGCTCCGGAGCCGGGACGAGCGGGAAGCCGCCGTGCGCGTGGTGCTCGACGAATGCCGGGCGGAGGCGGAATGTTTGAAGTAAAGCGGTGACCGGTTGTGACCGGTTGGGGGTTGGGTTGAAGAATGGGGTCCGGTTTTCTCTTTCCTGATTTTATCCTATGAATACCGGAACCTGCGCGCCTTCACCGGTTGAATCCGGCGAAACAAAGGCTGGAATCCCTTCGGATGGATCGGTGAAAGTCATCCTGGATACCGACATGGGTAATGATGTCGATGACGCCCTTGCCCTGGCCATGATCCACGCCTTGGAGGATGCCGGAAAGTGCAGGCTTCTCGGTATTTTGCTGAGCAAGGATAACCCGTGGTCTGCGGTGTACACGGACCTCGTCAACACGTTCTGCGGAGCATCCGGGATTCCCATCGGAACGGTTGGCGAAGGAGCCACTCCCGACGATGGGAAGTTCGTCAAACGCGTTTCGCAGGCGCACGGCCTGAATATCGGGTCCGGAAAAACGGAAAATGCCGTCACGCTGTTGAGGCGGTTGCTGTCCGGTCAACCCGATCGGTCGGTGGTTGTCATTACGATAGGATTCTTTACGAACCTTTCGCGGTTTCTGGATTCACCGCCGGATGAAATCTCTTCTTATCACGGACTGGAGCTACTGTCGCAAAAGGTGAGCCGGATTTACTCGATGGCCGGTTGCTTCCGTCCCTCCGCAAGGGATTCCGACCCGGGTTATCACGAATACAATATCGGCAATGACGTTGAAGCCGCGGAACACTTTTTGAGGGAATGCCCCGTTCCAATCGTCTTTAGCGGCTATGAAATCGGGGAGAACATCCTGTTTCCCGGCCAGGTGATTGCCACCGCTCTTGCGGAAAATCGGCCGGACCCTGTCTCAGAGGCCTATGCCTTGTTCGCCGAGATGCCGTACGACCGGCCATGTTGGGACCAGACCGTCGTGTTGCAGGCGATACGGCCGGAGGCATCCTATTTCCGGATGTCCGAGCCTGGAACGGTCCGCGTGGATCAATCCGGAGGTTGCCATTTTTCCCCTCATCCGGACGGTCTGCATCAATATCTGATATTGGATCAATCCCATGTTTCACGCATTCTTCGGGAGATGATTGATCTTTGCTCCGGCAAGCTTGGTGGAAAGGCGCGTGGCGCCTGATCCATGCCGGGCGGAGCCGGGGCTGGCCCTCACCCGTCGCACCGGGCCGGGGGGGCCGTGCTGGCGCGCACCACCAGTTCGGGCTCCAGCGCGGTACGGATCGGGGCCGGATCGCCCTCCCCCTCCTCCAGCCGCCGGATGAGCCAACCGGCGGCCTGCGCCGCCATCGCATCCGTGGGGACATGGAGCGTGGTGAGCGCGGGGGTCATCGTCCGGGCCACGAGGGTATCGCGAAAGCCGACGAGGGAAAACGCTTCCGGCACCGGCACGCCCGCTTCCGTCAGCGCCCGGCTGGCCGAGAAGGCGAGATCATCCGATAACGCCAGGGCCGCCGTGATCCCGCTCCGGACCCGCGCCGTGAGCAGCGCCCGCCAACCCTGCTCCGAGGTAAAGCTCCAGCGTTCCCACTCCCGCCGGGGGAAGAACCCGGCGTAGACCGCCCGGGCCGCCTCAAGCTCCGGCCCCTGATACATCCCGGCATGGATCAGCGCGATCCGCCGGTGGCCCAGTTCCTGAAGATGGCTGATCCCCTGGCGGATTCCCGCGGCGTGATCAACCAGCACCGACGGGGCTTCCCCCGCCGACGGGCCCCGGTAGAGCCGTACAAACGGCAGCCCGAGCTTCTCCATCCGCTTCTCCACCGCCCGGGCATCGGCATGCGCCGCCGCCAGATAGAGCACCCCGCCGATCCGCAGGGAGTGAAACCGTTCCACCGCGGCCAGTTCCCGTTGTGTCATATCCTCCCCCCAGCGATGCGTGGCCGCCACCAGCGTGGAATACCCCGCCCCGGCGCCCGCCTGATCCGTCCCGTCGATAAACCCCTGCGCCAGGCCATCGTGAACGGAAGGGAGGATCAGCCCCAGCACCCGCAGCCGCTTTCCGTGCAACACCCGGGCGTGCGGGCTTGGCTCGTACCCCTGCTTGCGGGCATGGCGGATGATCTGCCTGCGCAGCGCATCGCTGAGCTTCCCCTTCCCGTTCAACGCGTTGGAAACCGTGGCGACGGAGACGGAAAGCTCCCGGGCGATTTCTTTGAGTGACGACATGAAATGGTAGATGAGCGCTTGTCAGGATGTTGCCGGGGGGAGGTGCGCACAAGTCTTTCGCGCTCGCAAAAAGAAAAAACTTGCGTGGGGTGATTTTATTGGGTTAATGCTTTAATCCATTATCTGTTTAACTTCAAACGTTCTTCCTGATTATGAAAACCGTTGTTTCTCCCGCTTTGCCCCCACTGCGGTTCCAGCCGCTCTTCAAGCCGTTGCTCCGGATGTTTCTGGGTATTGCATGCCTCCTGCCGCTTGCGCCTTCTCCCGGCCATGCAGCGGTGTTGACTGAGGATTTCGGCTACTCCGCGGGTTCGCTCGCCGGGAACGGCACCGCCACCGGCGGCTGGACGGGCGCGTGGACGGGGAATACCAACAACGGGATCAATACCTCCGCCAACCTGACGATTTCGGGCGTCACCGGCTACTCCATTACCCAGACCGGCACGGGGTACCTTACCTACGGGTCTTCGGCCGCGGGGAATCCCTCAAGCGTCCGTTCCTTCAGCCCGTTTACGGAAGGCGAGTTCTGGTTCTCCGTCCTGCTTCACAACCCGACCAACGGGCGCGTCGGCCTGCATTTCAATGTCGTGGGTGACCCCAAGCGGGACAACTCGGCCCTCGGGGTTCTTCTGGTTGGGAACGATGCACGCTATGTCGATAACGGAGGATTTGGGACTGACAAGTCAATCGCCACACTTCCAACCGGGGCGACCCATCTGGTGATCGGGCGGGTGGTGCTGGGAACCGGGGTGGTGAGCCTCTGGTTTGATCCCGCCAATGTCACCTCTCCGGTGCTGCTCGATACGCCGTTTAATTTTACCACCACCGGCAATATCGCCTCGGGGATGTTTAACGTCGGCGTGGAAACCTATAGTGGGGGACAGCTTGATGCGCTGCGCATCGGCTCCTCGCTCAACGAAGTGGTCGGCCTGCCTGCGCCGATCCCGGAGCCGGCGACGGCGCTCCTGCTTCTTCCCGCCGGTCTTTTCGCGCTGGGATACTGGCGCAAACAGCGGAGGAGCGGGTTTTAACTGCGCGTAACGGAGTGGCTTTGCGGGAAGCGGACCTCATCATCGTCGGCGGTGGCAGCGCCGGGTTCGGGGCGGCGCTGGCCGCCGGGCGCGCCGGGTTGCGGGTGGGCGTCATCGAACAGGGGCCGAGACTTGGCGGCACCGCCGTGCTCGGCCGGGTTTCCAACTGGGAACCGGGCCTCGGCGGAAGCCCGTTTGCGCGGGAGATCTACGAACGGCTTTCCGCCCTGCCCGATGCCGTGAATGTCTGGTCGCTCGGGCGGCATTGTCTCTGGACCCCGGGAGGCTTCCCGGGCGGGGAGACCGTGCCGGACCCGACGCGCGGCTATGAATCGACCCTCCGCCGCCACGGCACCGGCGGCTACCGGGAGCCCGACCTCGTCCGGGAAGTTTGGCACGGGGTCGCCTTCGACCCGGACCTCTACGCCGGAATGCTGGAGACGATGCTTCTGGAAGCGCCCGGCGTCACCCTGCTCAAAGACAGCCGTCCCGTGCGGTTGCAACGGGAGGGGGAGCGGATCACGACGCTGGAGATCGCCACGCCGGATGGCCCCCGCACGCTCTCGGCCCCGCTCTGGATCGACGCTTCCGGCGATGCCGTGCTGGCCGCCATGGCGGGCTGCGAACGGCTGCTCGGGGCCGATCCGCCCGGCGCGTTTGGCGAAAGTGTTCCGGTGGAAGGCGATGCCCTCAACGCCGTCACCCTTGTCTATCACGTCGTCCCCGCGGACGGCGAGGAAGAGCAGGCACCGCCCGCCCCGCGCGCCTGCTGGTTCGCCCCGCGCTGGCCGGTGGCGCATATCGTTTCCCTGCCCGACGGCACGCTCTCCGTCAACATGCTCCCGACCATGGACGGGAAGGAATACCTGGCCCATCTGCGGGCGGGCACCGTGGCCGCCGCCCGGGCGGAGTGCGAACGGCGCGTTCACGCCCATTGGGACGATCTCCGGCACCGGTACGAAGAGTTCCGGCGCTACCGTTTCCACTCGATGGCTCCCGGCCTTGGGGTGCGGGAGAGCTATCGCGTCCATTGCGACTGGATGCTGACGGTGGACGAAATCCGCGCCGGGCTCGACCGGCAGAGCCACCCGGATGTGATCGCCCTCGCCGATCATCCGCTGGACCGGCACGCGGGCGAAGCCAGCGAATGCGTGGAACTGCGCGCTCCCTACGGCATCCCGTTCCGCTGCCTGATCGCCAGGGGGGTGGAGAACCTGCTGGTCGCGGGGCGTTGCGCCGGGTTTACCCACCGGGCCGCCTCCAGTTGCCGCCTCTCGCGCACGATGATGGCGCTCGGGCAGGCGGCCGGGACGGGGGCCGCTCTGAGCGTCGTCCTGGGGGTGCCGCTGCGCGCGCTTCCCCCCGCGCGCCTGCGCCATTGCCTTGAAGAACAAGGAGCCATTTTATGTCATCCCAACCCTTGAAAAATCAATGCGCCCTCGTGACCGGCGGTTCCCGCGGCTACGGGGCGGGTATCGCCAAAGCCCTGGTCGAAGCGGGAGCGCGCGTCTACATCACCGGTCGCAATGAAGAGACGCTGCGCCGGTCCGCCGCCGCCACGGGGGCGCACCCGTTGGTGGCTGATGTCACCTCCGCCGCTGACTGGGAGCGGGTCCGCGCGGCGATTGAAGCGGAATCGGCGGGGGTCGATCTCCTGATCAACAATGCCGGTGCCGCCGTCCGGATCGCCGATGTGGAGGCCCAGAGCCCGGAGGAGATCGCCGCCGTGATCGCCGTCAACCTGACCGGGCCGATCCTCGGCGTGCGGGCCCTGCTCCCGGGGATGAAGCAGCGGGGGCGGGGGACGATCCTCAACCTCTCCAGCATCTGCGATCACCAGAGCTGGCCGGGCTGGACGATCTACGGAGCGGCGAAGGCCGGGCTGCGGAAATTCTCCGAAGGGCTTTACACCGAGTGCCGCCCGCATGGTGTCCGGGTCACGACGCTGACCCCTTCCTGGGGCCGCACCGGTTTTCAGGAGGCGGCCAACCTCGATGGTTTCGACGCCGCCACCGCCGCCGCCGTGACCGGTCCGGAGGAACTCGGGGCCGTCGTGGTCCAGCTCTGCGCCTTGCCCGGGCACCTCACGGCGCTGGAGATGACCCTGCTGCCGCTGGTGCAGGAGATCGTTCCCTATTAGGGCCTTGTGTGATGTGGATGTGGTAGAATTTTCGAGAAGATCGCAAGACGTGATCTCCGAGACCAAGAGACTTTCCGGTGCACACGGAAAGTCAGCGACGGCGAGGTTGCTAGGGCCTGGCCCCCTTT
>Ga0206106_100483_pt1 | contig 28279 bp, 19 predicted proteins | sample 1B1ome_FD_148677 | JGI IMG/M metagenome (GOLD analysis project Ga0206106, IMG submission 148677) | Enriched microbial communities from leaf-cutter ant dump, University of Wisconsin, Madison, United States - 1B110A | ecosystem: Environmental > Terrestrial > Nest > Insects nest > Nest dump | place... | reverse complement strand
CGTTTTATTTTGTTGATGAACAGAATTACCCCGGGAAATATTGTTTTACGCTTTCACAATCCCGCACTACCTGCAAAGAAAGTGCAGCTGGATATTCTGGATGCCATTCGTGAAGAGTTTGACCACAACGTCGCTCAGCAGATGTTTATCAGCTCTGATGCCTGGAAGCTTGTAAAAGATGCCAAAGAAGAGACGATCCGTATTATTAATCTGGCTGGAGACTCTTTAGATGTTACTGCGTTAAGCCTTGACTTCGCGACCCGCATTATGGAAATTTCCGCGGAAGTCGGTACCATGCCAACAGATATCGCGGCTGAATATCTGAAAAAAGAACTTCAGGAACTGTTTTAATCTCAGCTTCTGATCGTCCATCAACTCTAACGGTATGGAAAAAACAAAAATCACCGGACAGACCAAAGACGCAGGCTGGCAGTTTGGAATCAGAAAAAGTATTCCTTTAAAGTTAAATGAAGTCTGGGATTTTCTTTTTTCAGAAAACGGAATCAAACTTTGGCTGGAAGATGCAGATAAGAAATTTTCAACATTCAGACAGCTTTCTCACATAAGAACAAAATGGAAGCCGAAAGGCTGGACAAATGAAGCGGCATTGCAAATGAGAGTTCTCCCCAATAAGGATAAAACTACGATTGCATTCCATATAGACAAGCTGCTCAATGAAGAGCAACGGGAAGAAGCAAAAACGTATTGGAGCAATGTTATCAAAGCAATAAGCGAGCAAGTAGCCCCTGACGAACCATCTGAGTAAATCTTTTTAAGTTCGGCTACACCTCTTCCAAAAAACGTGCTGTTACATCGTACAGTTGCTGTAATTCTTCATTCGTGATACAAAACGGAGCATTGAAAAAAATGGTATTTCCCAGTGGGCGAAGCAGTATGCCGTTTTCCTTATAGAAGGAGATTATTTTTTCCCGTAAGGAAGAAAAATAGCCTTCTGTTTCCTGAACAACATCAAAAGCAAAAATTGTTCCCAAACGGCGCACATTTTTAACTTTCGGGTGGATTTTTAACTGCTCCGCGAAACGACTGTGAGCATTGACAATCCGGGTAATATTATCGAAAAAAGCCGGTCGATCAATCAAATCAAAATTGGCGCAGGCAGCGGCACAAATCAAGGAATTCCCGGTAAAAGAATGTCCGTGAAGCATTGCCGAAGCCATAGAATCCCCCAGAAACAGTTCGAAGATTTCCTGCGTTGCCACCGTCAGTCCCAACGGCAAAACTCCTCCTGTTACTCCTTTGGAAAGACAAACCAGATCCGGGCGTTCCGAAATATATTCAATCGCGAATAATTTTCCGGTTCTTCCCCAGCCCGTCATTATTTCGTCCGCAATAGTCAGCGCTTCGTATTTTTTACAGAGCGAAAGTGCTTTATCCAGAAAATCAGCGGAATACATTTTCATTCCACCGGAACCTAAAACCAACGGCTCAAAAATAAATGCAGCCACATCTCCTTTTTCAAGTAATTTTTCCAGCTGATCCAATACAATATCCTCCTTTCCCGCTGACGGGAAATCTAAAAAATCCACATGGAAAAGATACGGTTCGAAAGGTGTATTAAAGCCGCCTCTGTCCCCTACTGCCATTGCACCGAACGTATCCCCGTGGTACGCTCCGTCAATCGCGATTATTTTCGGTTTGCTTTCTCCTTTGTTATACCAGAACTGCATGGCCATTTTCAATGCGACTTCAACAGCCGTAGAACCATTATCGGAGAAAAACACCTTTTGAAAAGGCTCACCCAGATAATGAATCACCCGTTTAGCGACTTCCACTCCTTTCTGATGGGTCACATTTGCAAAAATCACGTGGTCAATCTCGGCATACTGATCGTAAATCGCCTTGCGGATATATTCGTTTCCATGCCCGTGAATGTTCACCCACCAGCAGGAATTCGCATCAATATACGCCTTTCCTTCTGCATCGTAAAGCAAAGTATCTTTTGCTTTCACTATTGGCAGCGGATCACCGCTGGTCTGGTGCTGCGTAAACGGATGCCAGACGTATTTCTTATCTTCTTCAACTAAATGACTACTCATAATTTTTCAATTTTTACGCTGCTTACTTCTCTCAAATCCTGCAATTGAGGTAAGCGGAAATAATCCGGTTCCGGGACTGCTTTACGGATAATTTCCTCACTGCTGCTATATTCTTCCCCATTAAAAACAACTCCTGCAATCTTTACATTTCTGCTTTTCAGCACTTCTAATGTCAGCAAAGTATGATTGATGCTGCCCAGGTAATGACGGACAACAACAATTACCGGTAAATTCCACTTTTGAAGCAGGTCAATATTCAATTCTCCTTTATCATTTAAAGGAACCATAATTCCTCCTGCCATTTCTATCAGCAGCTTTTCATTCGGAGGAAGCGACAACAATTTTTCAGTTTCAATCTGTTTTCCTTCTTTTCTTGCTGCCAGGTGCGGTGAAGCAGGCAACTGAAAATGATAGGCTTCCGGGACGAATTTTAAATCCGGAAGATTCGAAAATAAAAAGCGAGTATCTCTACTCGCTTCATTTCCTGTCTGCACAGGTTTCCAGTAATCATACCCGAATTGCTGGCATAAAACAGCAGATGTAACGGTTTTTCCCACATCTGTTCCGATTCCGACAACAACAATTCTATCCGGTAATTTCATGTTCATTATCTTAATTGTGCATTCAACTGAGCGCTTAAATCAACTCTGATTTTGTCCATTACTTTATCTATCTGCTCATCTTTCAGCGTGTTTTCAGGATCCTGGAAGTAAAACGCAACTGCGTACGATTTTTTCCCGGTGCCCAGCTTATCTCCTTCATACACATCAAACAGACGAACGGATTTCAATATTTTTTTATCCGTTTTTTTAGCAATTTCAACAATCTGCTCAAAAGTCGTCTTTTCATCCAGCAGCAAAGAAAAATCACGGCGGCTTTCGAATGTCTTTGCTAATGGCTTGTAAACATTCTTCACCAGATTCAGGGAGGAAATCAAAACATCCCAGTCCAAATCAGCGATAAAAACATCCTGCTTAATTCCAAAGTCTTTTTTCATTGTTTTCGAAATCCATCCCAGCTCACCTGCCTTGTTTTTCAGTACGGAAAGCTGGATTCCGTCTGCCAGAAGTGAATTTTCGAGAGCTGATTCTTTCCAGAATCCGATCAGGCCTAAGCGTTGAAATAACGCTGTTACGACTCCTTTGATCGTATAAAAGCTGGCAGTCCGCTTATCAGAGTTCCAAGCTTCTTCATATAACGGTCCTGAAATTGCAACGATCAAACGGTTATTTTCCTCATATTTCCCGTTCACTTTTGCATATACTTTCCCGAATTCAAACAACCTGATGATCTGTTGCTGCCTGTTCTGGTTTCTTTCGATTGATTCCAGCGCACCGAATAATAACGACTGGCGCATAACGTCCAGCTCTTTACTCAGCGGATTCAATAATTCAACATTATCAGCTTTATTCAGGCCTTTTCCGTCGTATTTCTCTGTATAATCCGAAGTGTTCAGTGAATTGTTCATCATTTCCACAAATCCCTGTCCCACAAAAAATTCCGAAATACCTGCCTGAATTTTAGCTCTGTCGGGCTTTTGGGACAATGTAAGATTGGAATTCAATTTCTCGGGAAGCGGAACATTATTAAATCCGTAAATTCGCAGCACTTCCTCAATAACATCAATTTCACGGGTAACATCCACTCTGTATTGCGGAATTCTTAATGTCAGTTCCGTTTCTGATTCCGAAATAATCACGATGTCCAGATTATCTAAAATCATTTTTATGATTTCCTTCGGGATTTCAACCCCGATGATCTGTGTACACTTTGCATAGGTAAAAGTCACGGTTTTCGGAAGAAGCTCGACAGGATATACTTCTTTCACATCCATTGAAATTTCACCGCCTGCAACCTGTTGAATCAAAAATACGACTCTTTCCAAAGCTATTCTTGTCAGCTCCGGATCCACTCCTCGCTCATACCGAAAACTTGCATCTGTGCTTAATGTATGTCGTTTGGCGGTCTTCCTGACTGAAACCGCATCAAAATAAGCACTTTCTATAAAAATGGAAGTAGTCATATCACTCACACCGCTGTTCAATCCGCCGAACACTCCCGCAATGGCCAGATAATCCGTGCCGTTAGTAATCATCAGGTCATTTTCAGACAAAATTCTTTCCGTCCCGTCCAGCGTCACAAATTTATCTCCCTCTTTTGCATTTTTTACCACAATCTGCGAACTGATCTTATCCGCATCAAACGCATGCAAAGGCGTTCCCAGCTCCCGCATGACATAATTCGTACAGTCCACTACATTATTGATGGGTGACAAACCTATTGCTTTCAAACGATTTTGCAGCCAGTTTGGTGACGGAGCTACTTTTATACCGGAAATAGTCACACCGACATAACGTTTGCACGCTTCCTGATTTTCAATTTTAATATCAATTACTTTCGATTGGTTCACTGCCTTAACAGAGGATTTTTCCACTGGCTTCAATTCAATTCCAGCCGATTTATGCACATTCAGGAATGCTTTTAAATCTCTGGCCACACCATAAATCCCCATTGCGTCAGCACGGTTAGGCGTTAAGCCTATTTCAATCTGTGTATCATTTTCCAGCTGAAAATATTCACTTGCTTTCATTCCAACCGGAGTATTCTCTGGCAGTACAATGATACCGTCATGGGATTTTCCCAACCCCAATTCATCTTCCGCACAAAGCATTCCGTTTGATTCAATACCTCTGATCTTAGAAGATTTTATCTTAAAAGATTCTCCGTCATTCGGATAAAGTGTAGTCCCGACGGTTGCAAGAACGACTTTCTGGCCTTTAGCTACATTTGGTGCTCCACAGACAATCTGAAGAATTTCATTTCCTGTATTCACTTTTGTTACTCTCAAACGATCAGCATCCGGATGCTTTTCACATTCAATCACTTCGGCAACTATTACTCCTTCCAAACCGCCTTTGACAGATTCAATCACCTCGAAACCATCTACTTCCAAACCTGTATCCGTCAAAATCCTGCTCGTCTCCTCAACAGATAAGTCTGCACCTGTAATCTCTTTTAACCAATTGAATGAAATCTTCATGAACCAAAATTTATTGGTGCGAAATTAATTAAAAGAGCGTGAAAATGCTTGCGAAATATGGAATAGTTCTTTTTTCTTAGCAAAAAAATAAGTACTAAGTCGAATACGTTTTATATTTTTGGAGCGAAATGATTCTACAGATAGAAAACATACTTTCAAAGATCAGTCGGATTCTTTTTGCTGTTATCATCGGCTATTCTGTTTTGCTCTCAATGGATTACGCTTCTGATGATCATGGAAATGTCTATCAGAAAAGCATCAAATACAAACATGCTGTCGTTGATGAATTTGATGGATTAGAACACGAAGTTATCGATAATTTTGTCGATTTTTCCGATTTTATCGTTTTCAACGTTGAAGATATTTTACTTGTATTTTTTATAAGTTTATCCTTTTTTATCATTACTAAATTCAATATAACGGATGATTTTTCAGAAATGAAAGTCACCAGATTTCTCCGGCCACCCAGGCTTTAATTTTCAGAACTTCAAACTAATAAACTAAACTACCCTGACTTTACGAAAAATTTAGTAATATTTTTATTGTTCAGAAAATTAAAATGATGAGAAAGATTGCCGTTTTAACGACGCTTTTTATTGGTATTATTTCATGTAAATCAAAGGAGACTATAGCAGAAGTTGAAGAGTTTCCGGTGGTAAAGCCCATTGAATTAGACACAAACACGCACCAGGATTATGTAGCTGAAATACAAGCTGTAAAGAACATTGAGATCCGGGCAAAAGCACAAGGTTTTTTAGAAAAAGTAAATGTAGATGAAGGTTCTTTCGTGAAGGAAGGACAGCTTCTTTTTTCTATCAACAGTGCCGAATATAAAGAAAAGCTTTCCAAAGCATCCGCTTTGAGAAAAATTTCAGAAACAGAACAGCAGTCAGCTGATCTGGAATTGCAGAATACAAAGAGTTTGCTGGATAAGAACATTGTTTCCAAAATTGAGTATGAATTTGCAAAAAACAAATTAGCGGCAGCAAAAGCAAAAGTAGAGGAAGCAAAGGCAGAGGAATCCAACGCAAGATTACTTTTGTCTTACTGTGAGATCAGAGCTCCTTTTAGTGGTTATATCAATCGTTTACCTATTAAAATAGGTTCCTTAATTGAAGAAGGAACGCTTTTAACCACCTTGTCACAAAATAACCAGGTATATGCCTATTTTGATATTTCCGAACGGGAATATTATTCTTACCTGAAAAGCAAAAATAAAGATGCCCTTTCACGGCAGGCAGTTTCCCTGATTCTCGCGGACGGAAAAGAATATTCTCTGAAAGGAAGAATTGAAACGATGGACGCGGAAATCGACGAACGTACCGGTAATTTAGCACTCCGCGCCACATTTGACAATCCGGAAGGGATATTGAAACATGGAGCAAGCGGTCGTGTAAGGCTCTCAAAATCGTTAGAGAAAGCAATTATCATCCCTCAGAAATCAACATTTGAAATTCAGGACAGGATCTATGTGTATGTCATAAACAAAAAAACGAAAAGAGTGTCAACACGCCCGATTAAGGTGGAATCCAGACTGTCTCACTTCTATGTCATTTCGGAAGGTGTAACACCTGACGACTACATTATTTACGAAGGTGTTCAGCTTGCAAAAGACGGAATGGAGATCAAAATGAAAGAAATGAAGATGAAGCAGATCATTCGCAGCTTAAAACAACTTTAACTCCTTAAGATAATACAGACATTATGGTACAAAAATTTATCGAACGACCGGTCTTATCGCTCGTTATCTCCATATTTTTCGTTTTACTGGGAGTTTTATCCATCTTTACGCTTCCTATCACTCAATATCCGGACATTGCACCGCCAGCAGTTGTCGTTACGACAAAATATACGGGAGCCTCTGCGGAAGTATGTGCCAAAGCGGTAGTTACTCCCCTGGAAAGAGCCATTAACGGTGTTCCGGGAATGACTTACATGAACTCTGTTTCATCCAACGACGGAACCAGCATCATCCAGATTTATTTTGAAGTTGGAATTGATCCTGATATCGCTGCTGTGAATGTGCAGAACCGTGTGCAGACGGTGATAGATGAGATGCCGGAAGAAGTTATCAAAAACGGGATCACAACAGAAAAGGAGATCAACTCCATGTTGATGTTCATCAACTTAAAATCGAGCGATAAAACAGTAGATGAAAAATTCGTTTACAACTTCGCCGATATCAATGTCATTCACGAGGTACGAAGAATAAACGGTGTCGGGTTCGCCCAGATCATGGGAAACCGCGATTATTCCATGCGTGTATGGCTGAAGCCCAATCGCCTGGATGCATATGAGCTGGCTGCTGACGATGTAATCGAAGCTTTACGCCAGGCGAATGTTGAAGCTGCGCCGGGAAAAATCGGTGAAGCATCCGGCAAACAGGCACAATCTATGCAATACGTTCTGAAATATACAGGAAAATATACGGAAGAGCGTCAGTATGAAAATATCGTCATCAAATTAACCGAAACAGGTGAAATGGTGCGATTAAAAGACGTTGCTGAAATAGAATTCGGATCGGTTCAATATGATGTGCTTTCAAAAGAGAACGGGCAGCCTTCCGCTGCTATCATGCTGAAACAACGCCCGGGATCAAACGCAAGTGATGTAATTAAAAAGGTAAAGGAAAAAATGATCGAGCTGAAGGAGAAACAATTTCCTCCGAGTATGGACTATACCATCAGCTACGACGTTTCGCGCTTCCTTGATGCTTCCATTCACGAAGTATTAAAAACATTGATCGAAGCATTTATCTTAGTAGCGATAGTCGTATTCATTTTCCTGCAGGACGTACGCTCCACGATCATACCAATTATCGCAATTCCGGTATCACTGATCGGTACTTTTGCATTCATGCAGCTATTTGGCTTCTCTATTAACTTACTGACTCTTTTCGCTTTGGTTCTAGCGATCGGTATTGTGGTGGATGATGCCATTGTGGTGGTGGAAGCCGTCCATACAAAAATGCACGAAGATCACATGAGCCCGCTGGAAGCGACAAAAGCCTGCATGGGTGAAATAGCCAATGCAATTTTCGCGATTACCCTGGTAATGGTAGCCGTATTCATTCCTGTTTCATTCCTCAGCGGCCCTGTCGGTGTTTTCTATCGCCAGTTCTCTATCACCATGGCGATGGCGATCGTCATTTCAGGTATCAACGCGCTGACATTAACACCAGCACTTTGTGCAATCATTCTTAAGCCTGTCGATCATCATAAAAAATCCAGAATCCAGAAATTCTTTGACGGATTTAATAATGGTTTTGACAAGCTGACAGGAAAATATGGTAATTTATTAAAGAAAATAGCTAACAGAAAAGCCATCACCATCATAGTACTACTGGTTTTTACAATTTCCACTGTAGGTATTTCCAAGCTTGTTCCTTCAGGCTTTATTCCTTCTGAAGACCAGGGAACAATTTATGTGAATGTGACAGCTCCTGTAGGTTCAACTCTTGAACGAACAGAAATGGTAATGGACGAGATTGACGGTATTTCACTGAAAACAGACGGAATCGAATCTATTTCTTCCTTATCAGGATATTCTATGATCACGGAGGGTATCGGAGCTTCTTTTGGTATGAGTACCATTAATCTTAAACCATGGGAAGAAAGACAGTATTCATCAGATGAGCTGATCAAAATATTAGAAGAAAAAACACGTCATATCAAAGATGCGGAAATTCAGTTCATGCCACCACCGGCTGTTCCCGGCTTTGGTAACGCTTCAGGTTTCGAATTCCGTATATTGGATAAGACCGGTTCAGGAGATTTACAGAATACAGCGGATGTAACGGATATTTATCTGGAAAAATTAAGAACACGCCCTGAAATCGGCCAGGTATTCTCCAGCTTCGACCCTTCTTTCCCGCAATATTTACTGCACATTGACCAGGAAGTTGCCGCAAAACGAAAAGTAAGTGTTCAGAAAGCATTGAAAAACCTCCAGTCACTGATCGGAAGCTATTATGCGACCAACTTTATACGATACGGGCAGATGTACCGGGTAATGGTTCAGGCAGATCCGAAATACCGTTCCCAGCCGGATGATATACTGAAACTTCGTATCAAAAATGAAGACGGCGAAATGGTTCCCTACAATGCGTTTACAAAAATTGAAAAAATATATGGTCCCGAGCAATTAACAAGATATAATATGTTCGTTGCTGCCATGATTAACGGTGAACCAGCCAAGGGCTACTCTACCGGAGATGCAATCAGAGCTATTCAGGAAGTTGCAAAAGAGAATCTGCCGAGAGGATTTGATTATGAATGGTCGGGAATGACACGGGAAGAAATCTTATCAGGGAATCAGGTTTACTTCGTTTTCACGATCTGTATCATCTTCGTTTACCTGATTCTGAGCGCGCAATACGAAAGCTTCTTATTGCCGTTTCCTGTATTGTTATTCCTGCCGATAGGTATGCTGGGAACTTTTACGTTCCTTTGGATGTTCGGGCTGGAAAATAACATCTACGCCCAGGTGGCAATGGTCATGCTGATCGGGTTACTGGGTAAAAATGCCATTCTGATCATTGAATTCGCGATTTTGAAACGTTCCGAAGGAAGGACAATAGTTCAGGCTGCAATTGATGGTGCTGTTGCGCGTTTAAGGCCTATCCTTATGACTTCCTTTGCTTTCACAGCGGGATTAATTCCGTTAATGATGTCACACGGTGCCGGTGCGATCGGAAACAAAACGATCGGTTCGGCAGCTGCCGGCGGAATGCTTTTCGGAACGGTCTTCGGAATAATTATTATCCCTGGCTTATATGTAATATTTGCTTCACTAGAAAAAAAACAAAAAAATGAAATTAAAGCATAGTCTCTTCCTTGTTCCACTCCTATTGATCTCAGGTGCCTGCAAGATCAAGCAACAAGCATTAGATACCGGAATAAAAGTCCCTGCTTCTTATACAAATGCCTCGGATTCCATTTTAATAGATTCATTAAAATACGATGAAAAAAATGCACCGGAAACCTGGACTACTTTTTTCACGGATGACAAATTAAAAAATCTGATTTCCGTTGCTTTCCAGAATAATTTTGATGCAAAAACGGCTTATCAGAATATTCAGCTGGCAAAAGGGCAAATGGCGTTAACCAATGGTGTCCGCTTGCCGGATCTGGGAATCGGAGTTGGAGCCGGAATGAAGAAATATGGAGAGTATACTGAATCAGGTGTGGGTAACTACGACGTTCAGTTCTCTACTAATATCACTCCTGAACAGGTTGTTCCGCTGAACCTTCCCGATTTCGATATTTACCTGACTACCAACTGGGAAATTGATATCTGGGGAAAATTAAACAACAAACGGAAAGCAAATTTCTTTCACTTTTTAGCGACTGAGGAAGCCCGGAAAGTCATTTTCACAACTATTATTTCAGAAGTTGCCAGAGGTTATTTTAACCTGATGCTTTTAGATCACCAGGTGGACATCTATACCCAGAATCTCGAGCTGCAGGAAAAAGCACTGGAAACGGTACAGTTTCAAAAAGAAGGTGGGAAAGTAACGGAATTAGCTGTTGAGCTGATCAACGCACAATATCTGAATGCAAAAAGCTACCTGCTTGAACTGAGGCAGCTGATCATCGAAGAAGAAATCCGTTTGAATATCTTGTTGGGAAGATATCCGCAGGCGATCGAACGCAACAAATTAACGACAAATGATGAAATAACCAAAGCGGTTAACTTCAGCATTCCGTCTCACATGCTCCAAAACCGGCCGGACATTCGTTCCGCGGAACAGCGCCTCAGAGCAGAAAATGCCAATGTTAAGGCGGCTAAAGCGGCGTTTTATCCGCAATTGACCATCAATGCAAGAATTGGTTTAAATGCGTTCCGGGCGGATTACTGGTTTAATCCTTCGTCACTGGCATACAATGTTGTCGGAGGGCTTTTTGCCCCTTTATTGAATCGCCGTGCTCTGCGTTCCGAGCTGATCAACAGTAAAGCGAATCAATCACTGGCGTACATTAATTATGAAAAAACAATTGTCACGGCTTTCGGAGAAGTTTTTGAGCTTACAAGCAAAATGGAATTAATCGAACAGCAGGTTCAGATCAAAAAAGAACAGGTTGAAATCCTGAGAAATTCAATAGAAACCTCACAAGCTTTATTTACTTCCGGGCGTGCCGGTTACCTAGAAATTATTACCGCACAGGAGAATTATTTAAGAGCTCAGAAAGAATTGCAGGAAACACAGCGTTTGAAAAGTGTGATTGCAATCCAATTATTTAAAGCAATCGGAGGAGGAACAAGATAAAAATAAAGCTGTCAGAAACAGCTTTATTTTTTTATGAATTTAACAATTTTATTTCCGGATGATGATGTCGCTTTGAGCAGGTAAACACCGCTTTCCAGATATGAAACATCAATGCTTTTTTCTGCCGTTCTGATTTTTTCTTTACCATCTAATGTATAAATTTCAACGGTATTAATGAATTCCGACTGAATATTCAATTGATCGGAAACCGGATTCGGGTAGATCGTCAAACCTGATAAATCATTTTCTGTTACTTTCAATAAGGACTCTTCTCCCGGTACAGCACTTGAGGGAACGGTTTCGTTGTCAGGGCCTATTTTCAATAAAAAAACATTCTGCGCTTCATTTGCATAACGTTCTTTGTATCCGACAGCAATAGCTCCTCCGTCAAGTGTCTGAATGAACTGGTTGGTTATATCCTCTCCTTCCTTGGAAACATTTACAATAGTATTAGTCCAGAACATATTATACTGATGGTAAAATACCATTATCTGTTCATCCCATTTTCCGTCGCCATAATCAGGAAACGAGCTTTTAACTGCTCTTTCAATCACAAAAGCTTCTGTCGGATTATTTTTTTTCGGAACAACATATTGGAGCGTTGTATTATAATCCGGATTTTGGAATCCCGTGCTTGAATATTCCATCTCCTGGGTCGAAACAAGATATCTCCATATTTTATAATCAGAAATTATCTCTGTTCCCACTTTCTCTTCTGTATTTCCGGGAAGAAAGTACCGGTCAAAGGAAAAGCTCACATCATTGAAGCAATAATCCCGTTCTAAGCTGTCGCTATATGTTACTGAATCCAGCAATGTGCCGTCGTATAAATATAATTTTAAAAGACCGTCAAAATGCGCTCGCTGCGGATTGTATTCGCTCCCCGTAACTGCAAAAACAGTATCATTGATCACACGCATATTTTTTAAACGTGCTTCCAGATGCATCGCATGCTCTGACTGCCACACAATATCTCCTGCCCTGTTTATTTTTATTAATTGTCTCTTTTTATGGAATCCGTTATTTTCCAATTGATAACCATACATCACAAATGAGCTGTCTTTGGGAATAAAAACAACATCCTGAAGCCAGTCATATTCTGCAGATCCAAATGTTTTTTCTTCAATTGTAGCGCCAAGCGTATCCAGTTTCAGGAAATAATAATCAAATGAATTTCCATACGAATTTGTTCTTCCAAACAGATAGATCGTATCATCAAGATAAAAGATCCGTCTTCCTGTCTCACTTTCCTGCCCACCTTTATCAACTGTCCAGACCTGGTCGCCTGTTTTAGATACTTTCATTACAAAAGCCTGCGCCGACACAGTATTAAATCCACCCGAACTCCCTGTTACCAGATAACTGCTGTCCGGAAGCTGGCAGACACCTTCGCCAATATCAAAATTCCCGCTGGAATAAACAGTATAAAATGCTTTCTGGGCAATGCTCAGAAAAGGAAAAAGAAGCAAAGCTCCTATCCCGAGGATTTTTAAAATCTGCATGTCAATTTCAAATTATATGTCTGGCCAAATCCTTTTTGTGAGAAGGATCCGACAATATTATCACAGCCTATACCAAAACCTAAGTTCTTCACGGTATATTGAACGTATATTGTTCCTCTGAAAGTAGAAAAACCGCCATACGTAGCCATCAAGCCTATATGCAGCGGACGAATAGGACGATAATCCACTCCTAAGTAAACCAGCGGCTTATAATTGGAAATAGGATAAACTCTCAAACCAAATAACGACTGAAATTTTCCCTCATAGTCTTCATTGACAGCTTTTGAAAACTGAAAGTAAAATGGCAGACCGATCCATTTAGAATAGGAATCCGTTTTCACTCCCAATGTATCCATTGCTGTTCTCTCTTTGGAAATAACGCCATCAAGCAACTGGTCAACAGTAAATCCTGTGTAGGTATGTATAGTATCCAGCTTATAACGTTTTATTCCTCCTTCCACATAAGCTACTCCCAGATTTCTGAACTGCACCTGAAGAACAGCAGTTGAGTTCCTGAAAAAACGAATCGGGATGTTATAATTAAAATCAAGGGATAACCCGGTTCCCGTGAAAAAATTTGATTTATACGGCTGCAACATACTTGCCTCCATATCCAGCGTTACACTATCCAATCCAACGGATTGCTGAACGGTTCCATGTCCTACTCCGCCTTTAAAATAATCCGAAACATTTACTATGTTTAAAAACAAAGATGAACGTGAAGGTTTCAGGAAGATTCCGAAACCGACTTTCTGAAAGGCAATATTCCGCACAACCGTTGAGCTCAGGTCCATGTTCATTCCCGCATATTGCTCATTGCCCTTAAACATCAGCCCGAACAGGTGGTCTGTGTAACTTACACTTGCGATCTGGTCATATCCTATCTGGATACCGTATCCTAATTTAGGATGCTTAAATAAATCCGTTTTCAGGTCTGTATAAACAATCCCTCCGGAGAGGATAGCTCCGACAGTATTCAGCATCTTTTGCCGTTGAAAGTTCTGATCAATACTTCCGCTTTCAATCGTTCCTCCAAACAAAAAACGGTTCAGCATGCTGTTATTCATTGTTGTGGAAGCTAACTCTGCCGATGCATCCAGTTCAATGAACCTGGCATTTCTGCTTGTGTCTATTACCGTAGGAAAAAGCCGTTGTCCGAACGTCAGGCAAACTGTAAAGAAGGCGATTATAAATCCTGTTATTCTCATTCTTAAAATTTATAATTAACTCCAAAATCTCCATACAGCTTGGTCGCGATAAATCCATTATATGGAATTTCCGTGATCACCGGAGCTGAAGCAGAAGTTTCTGAAAAAGTATTTACTTTGAAATTCACTATTAATTTCTTCACGGAAGAAAGCTTCAAAAACAAAGATTCATTCAGCTCAAATTCTACTTTTGATTTTGCATATTTAACTCCTCCGGAAAATGCTGTTCCTTCAGTAGATGCTTTTACTCTTTCCGTCGCTGAAACCTGACCGATCACCGTACCGTTTTCATCGAGCATCGAAATCGAAGCCAGTAAATCTACCGGATAAGCATTTGCCACTTCCAGTATGAATTTTCCTTTTTTCAGATGTGTCTTTTCCACGTTATTTTTAAGATTCACATCAAATGTATCTTTAAAAGCAAGATCGGAAGCTCCGATCCGTATAGGCATATCCGCTTTCATTTTCAGCTTTACACGGCTGTCAACGAACAATTCATTCCATCCGGGGCTTGTATTTCCGTTGGGATTCAGTAAAAATTCCAGCTGACCCGTAATTTTGCTTCCCAGATTTGAAATAAACGCACCCAGGTTTGAATTGGACGGATTGAAATTAAATGTACGGACAAACGACTGATGGTTTTGCCAGTCGCCCGTTGCGGACTGAATAAATACAGGGTTACCGATAAGATCATGCTGCAATGCAACAACTGTCCCCGAATTCAGATTTTCATTTTTAAAATTTGTAATTTTGATCTGTCCCTCCAATTTGCAGGAATTTTCTAAAATCAGATCAAGATTGTAATCTTCGATAGCAACTATTCCTGATAGTTTATTAAAAAAGGTAATATTCCGGCTAAAGGATTCATTCAGTGATTTATTCCCGAAATATCCTTTCGCTCTGTTGACTTTTAGATTCAGGAACGAAGCCCTGAACACGGTAGTATCGTATTTATCAATAGTAATCACCGGACCGTTGGGATCTGAAGTTAATTTCATAACTGATTGCAGCTTATTGTAGCCAGTCCCGCTTGTTCCTGTCAGATCAATTTCATAATCGGCAACATCCACTGACACACTTGCTTTTGTCGGATTGGTTTCTGTTCCTTTCGCCACTTTAAAGGTCCGTTGCAGCATCTGCCCGTTCTTTTTTACTTTCGGAAGGCTTACATTGAATGTCACTTCCGTGGAATAGGGGTTTTCTACTTCCAAAGTAATTTTCCCGGATGCTACTCCAGCATACGTCAGCTTCGCGTCTTTTAAATCGAAATCATGGTCTTTCACATTATTGACAAAGCTGAATCCAGGCTGTACGGTATAGGAATTGAGAGAAATACCATATTTCTGAACAATAGATGTATCGGGTATTTCCACTACTTCAAAAATGTTGAAATTCAGCAATTCTTTTTCAAAAGACAAACGATAGTTTCCCGTTGAAACATCATGCGCAAAAAGCGAATCTTTCGATAAATTTTCCAGCCGTAAGGTATCGTTGACCAAAATGAGCTTGTAGTCGGAATCCCATGATGCCTTTTCTTTTCTGCAGGAGAACAAGGAAAGAGAACCGATTGTCAGTGCAAGTGTAAATACGATATTTTTCATCAAGAACAAAACGTTTTAAACAACAAAAGGGTTGTTAAACCCTTTCTATAATCGTTGCATATCCCTGGCCAACTCCAATACACATCGAAACAAGCGCATACCTCTTATTCGTACGAACAAGCTCTCTTGCTGCAGTAAGCAGAATTCTCGAACCGGACATTCCCAGCGGATGCCCCAGCGCGATCGCTCCTCCGTTCGGGTTAATTCTGGAATCATTATCTTCAAGTCCTAAATTTCTGGTACATGCCAGCACTTGTGCGGCAAACGCTTCATTTAGCTCAATCACATCCATCTGGTCTAACGTCAGGCCTGCTCTTACTAATGCTTTACGCGAAGCCTCCACTGGCCCGATTCCCATAATACGCGGCTCCACACCTGCAACTGCTGCGCTCACCACACGAACCAATGGATTCAAGCCCTGTGATTTTACCGCCTGTTCAGAGGCAATCAGCAAAGCTGCTGCTCCGTCATTCAGGCCGGAGGCATTTCCTGCCGTAACGCTTCCATCTTTCTTAAATGCAGGTCGTAATCCTGATAAGCCTTCCAAAGTTGTTTTGGCCTTTATAAATTCATCTGCATCAAAAATCAAATCATCCTGCTTCTTTCTCGGAATTGAAACCGGAATGATTTCTTCTGCGAAAATTCCTTTTTGTTGTGCCGCAGCTGCTTTCATCTGTGAATTAAAAGAAAACAAATCCTGGTCCTCTCTTGAAATATTATAAAGCTCTGCCAGATTCTCTGCAGTATTTCCCATCCCGTCAGTTCCGTAAACAGCATCCAGCTTAGGATTGATAAATCTCCAGCCGAAAGAGGTGTCAAACATTTGTGCATCACGGCCGAAAGGTGTTGCCGTTTTTGAAATTACCCACGGGCCACGTGTCATATTTTCAACGCCACCGGCAATATAAACATCTCCGGCTCCATCCTTAATTGCTCGTACAGAATTGACAACAGCCGCCATACCTGACGCACATAATCTGTTAACGGTCTCTCCTCCTGATTTCACAGGAAGACCAGCCATCAATCCGGCCATTCGCGCCACATTTCTGTTATCTTCCCCAGCCTGATTAGCACATCCCAAAATAACATCTTCAATAGTTTCCAAATCTAATTTCGGGTTTTTAGCAACCAAAGCTTTAATCACTTCTGTTGCCAGGTCATCCGGTCGAACCACCGCTAAAGTTCCTCCGAAATTCCCTATAGCTGTGCGGACACCGTCCACGATATATACGTTTTCTTTCATCAACATTTTTTTAACAGTCAAATATAGTTATTTATTAAAAATCAGAGACGGGGAAGAATACATATAAAATCGAAAATATAAACAAAAAAATAAGACCATAAATAGATTACGCTCTTGTCCCGTAGCTTTGCTTTATAAATTTAAAACACAAGGTTATGAACAATATAAACAGAATAAACATTCAAAAAATTGAATTCGGGAGCAACACTGAATATGTAAATGTATTTTGCAGAATTAATTCAAACGAATCTGAATCGGATTCACAGATGATCGTGGAGCAAAAAATACTGAACAGAATCATCTGTAAGATTCAGGCTGCACAAATGGATGACGAGGTACTGAATTATCTGGAATCAAAGAACATTGACCCGGATAATACAATTTATACGCTCAACCTGGAAGAGACAAGCTATCAGAATACCTGGATTGAGCTAGATGAGCAGATTGCCAATTATCACCTGATCAGGGCTTAATTCTTATTCAGAAGGCAGACACAATATGCTTTCAAAGCCTTCTGTTCTCCGAATGAATCCACCTTCTCGTGTGTAGTTGCTTTTATGGAAATATTATCGGTTTCTGTTTCCAAGATCTCTGATATAACATTTCTCATTTTTTCAACATGCGGATTAACCTTAGGTTTTTCAAGAATTACAGTAGCATCAAGATTAACTAAGTAATATCCTCTGTCTTTTATCAATCTGAAGGTTTCCCTTAACAGGATCTTGCTGTCAATATCCTTGTAACGAGGATCTTTATCAGAAAAATGATAGCCAATATCCCGAAGATTCAAAGCTCCTAATAACGCATCACAAATTGCATGAAGCAACACGTCAGCATCTGAATGGCCCAGCGCTCCTAATTCAGAAGGAACACGAACCCCTCCGATAAATAAATCACGTCCTTCCACAAGCTGATGCACATCAACTCCAAATCCGATACGAATATTCATTTTTGATTAATCTTCCGTACTTTCCTTTGTTTTCTTCACCGCCGTGCTGTTGATAGCAAATCTTAATGTAAAACGCACAGTATTTGCCAATGGATTTCCTTTCTGAAGAGCAGCTAAATAAGAAATGTCCAGTCCGAAAATTTTATACTTCAAGCCTACACCTACTGTAAAGAATTTTCTGTTCCCCTTGGTGTAATGCTCATTAAAATATCCCGCACGAATGGCAAACATTTCATTGTACCAGTATTCCAGACCAACCCCAATGTTGATCTCTCTCATTTCTTCTTTGAACTTAGAGCCTTTTTCCACCTGATACGATCCGTCCTCATTCTGAACGTAATCTCCGTCCTCATCTTTTACCAGTGTTCCCGGAGCATCATAAAAAGACTGAAGTAACCCTGAAATCACCCCGATATTATTCTCTTTTCCTGATAAAATTTCCCCGGAACTATTTCTGATCGGAGGTGTCGGAACCAACAACTTCTGAAAATCAATTGCAGCTGTGATTTTATTGTATTGATCCAGGTTAGCTGTATATGCAGCACCTAATTTCAGATTCATCGGCAAAAAGTCTTTTCTGGATAAATCCACATCTGAATAAGCAACTTTATTACCAATATTATTTAATGTGAGTCCTACGGCAATATTTCCTTTTTTCCCAAACCACTCGATATCTTTATTATTGTAAGCGAAAGAAACGTCTGTAGCTCCCGCGATCCCGGCTTTTGACTGGGCTCCCGGAGTAACATAACCTCCTGTCAGATTCGAATAGGCAAACTTCCCGTTGATACCGATACTGAAATAATCCGACAATTTAAAGGCATATCCTGCAAATAAAGCAAATTCAGAAGGCCGGTCTTCACGGATAAAGCCTCCGCTATTATCAGTAAAAGTAATATTTCCGAGGCTGAAAAATCTCAATCCTCCTCCTACAGCATGGCGTTTTCCGATTCTTTTATATCCTGAAACATCTGACAAGTGCATGTCATTTGTCAGCTCTCTTAACCATGGTGTGTAGGAAATTCCTATCTCCAGGTCTTCTTTTGCGAAATTCAGCATTGCTGTATTCCAGTACAAAGAGTTTGCATTCGGGCTTAATGCCGTACCTGCATCTCCCATTGCGCCTGCTCTGGAATCGGTATTAATCCCCAGAAAAGGCATAGAGGTTGTTATAGAATTTAACTGAAGATCAGAAACTTTTAGCTGACCAAAAGAGAACGATGAGCTTGCTATCGAAAGTAAAATTAAAATTTTCTTATTCATGAATTTAGATTACAATAAGAGTTTGCAAATATACGCAAAACGTCTTTTTTAAAGATATATTATTTCAACAAAACTAATTTCTCCGTTTTTTTGGCAACATCTCCGGAAGAATTCTTTACTGTCAATGTGTATACATATACACCTTTTGCCAGCTGATCTCCGAAATCATCCCGACCGTCCCAGTGGATTCCGTCAGAACGGAAACCAGAAGTCTGAACATATGAATTAATCGTTTTTACCAGTTTTCCGGAGACTGTAAAAATCTGTATCTGAGACTCTAATAATTCTTCAAACTGATTATGCTCAAAGAAAAAATTCGTGCTGGTCGTAAACGGGTTCGGGTAATTAAGCACATGACTTAAAGCCAGCTCCTGTTTTTTAGCAACAACAAAGTCCATTAAATATTCAGCAGAATTATTATTCACGTCCCATGCTTTAATTTTTAAAGTATGTTTTCCTTCCTTCAGATCTTTCATCTGGTAAGAGATCTTTCCGGACTGATAAGAATCCAGGTCAGCGATGTAATAATTATTTAAGATGATGGGATTGGATTCGTCCCCATCCAGAACCAGGCTTATATCATGTCCTATTCCGTTCCCGACAGCATTAATTCCATAGTCATCTTTCAGCTTCGCAATAAATTTAGGATTCTCGCTGGTCAGTCCTCCATTTACAAAACGCTCGTCATTCATATAAGCTTCTATCACCGGAGGTATATTATCCTGAATCCCGTTAGGATCAACTCCACCTACAGTAATTGAGGTTTCCGCACCTCCGGCATCTATCACATCGTTATCAGCATAATAAGAAATTTTTCCTTTTCCAAACTGATAGTTTATATCCTTTGGAACAATAAAAGAAAACTCAAATCTTCCGTTAACTACGGAAACATTCCCTTTATACAATACGTTATTTTGAGAATAAAAATCCAGTACAGTCGTTTTCCCTGCCTTTTGCCCCAGCGTTTTATTCAGCTTTTCCTTATCAAAGACACTTGGCATAACAGTTCCGTTAAAGGAGTTCATCAGCACACCGGATGCATCTGTAATATGCCCTTTTACAGTAATCTTTGAAAGTGCTTTTAAAGTATCAATATTAGAGTTCGTAATTTCCACTCCGTTCAGAGAATCAGTAACAATCTTCCATTTTGGAAGAACAAGCCGCAATGCAGGGTCTCCAATCAGCATAAAGCTTCGTTTATTATCACTGGAAGTAGCTCCGTTTTTCGTCATTTTAAAAATCTGACCGAAGCTCAATGGCTTATAAGCCGCATCTCTCAAAAATACAGAGTTATAAAAGTTAGTGTCAACATCCGTATTCACATTATAGAATATGGAACGGGTAGTCGTCATTAATGCTACCGCGCCACCGTTCGGATTCAGCAGGCTGACTGTTCCGGCAGATTCTATATTCGGATCATCCGCCCGCGTAAAATCACAGGTTGCGGAAACAAATAAATGAAGCTTATCGGGATTCGACCAGTTTTTAATCTGCTCTATTGTTATGAACCGTTCCTGTCCTGCACCTTTTACTCCTCCGTGTCCAACGTAAGAAATAAGCAGACATCCCTCTTCTACTTTCCTGTTAATATCATTCTCCATTTCGGGGAAACGAATTCCACCCGCCGTTATCTGCTGTGGATATGCATCAGCATAAATCTTTGTTGCGATCATTTCCGGATGGCCATTCTTCACTTTATTATACACGTATTCGCAATCACCTGTAATAAAAGTATCCTCGGCATCTGCTATAAGCGCATATTTCAGTCTCCAGTCTCCATGTGTCGAAACGGAGTTATATAAATTATGAAGATAGCTTTCTGTTTTCCTCAGCAAAATCTCCGCCTCTTCATTTGTACTTACCACCATTCTTCCTACTCCCATATCCAACTTATCTGAAGGAGTGAAAGCTTCCGCATCATCAAGCACTACGAAAAAATCATCCGATGTAAAAGCGGAAATCGAAGTTTCGGAATTCTCTGCCTGATAAGAAAGTACGTAGCTTTCTCCTTCCACGATGCTTCTCGGATCGTAATGGCCATTACCGAATAAAATCAGATTTTCAGGAATCAGATCAGAATTTCCGGCACCTCGCTCATAAAACATCTTCGCAAAGAAACGAATCCCGACCGGATCCGGCTGACCACCTGAAAACTCATTATAAACCTGTTTTGTCGTCACGACATGGACACTCTCACCATCATTCCTGTGTAAATCGGCTAATCTGTTTGCGTATGCTAAAAATTTCGGATGCGTAACAATAAGTATATCCGCGTAAGGCAGCGCATGAAGATTCTGAGGATATACTTCCTCTACAAAAGTCGGGCTTAAATAACCTGAAGGAGTAAAAACAACAAACTCTCTGATAGTATCTGCCAGCGAGTTAAATAAATAATCCGTACCTGAATGTTGCCCGTTCATCCGTACCGGAGCAGTTCTGTTTGTAACATCCCAGACTTCAGCATTCGAAGGAACGTTCCCGATCACATACTTACTCACATTTCCGGCTCCAACGTTATCTCTGGTTCTGAAATACATGGCACTTCCCGATAATACCAGCTGGCGTTTGGCAAAGATTTCGATTTTATCAAGATATGTCAGCACGCTTGGATTTGATCTGTTAACCGTTATTTTGATATTAACGGAAGAAGTATTTGGGGTAAAAGTCATTTTTTTCTTATCTCTGACATAGGAATCTTCGCTGGAAATCAAGAGTGAATAAGTGTTCAGCAGATTATTATTATAGTAAAACCTGATAGAGCTCCCGGAAAACATGTTCTGTGCCGCATAAGAAATATAAAGATTTGTAGGAGAAGCGATAAAATCGGGTATTGAAAAATTGAATGTCTGGGTAAGCTCACTATCGAATTCTTCCCCGTAAAAACGTTGTCCTGCCCTCAGAAGATTTCGTTGCTCACTTTCGTGGATCAGTGAATAATCATACGAAGTAATCGTAGCTGTCTCGGTTAAATTCTGAGTCTGTGATGAGATTCGGAGTGGTGGTTCAGAAGAGGAAATACAAATAAAATAATATGAATTATTTGTGTATGGATTTAGATCTCTCCTGTACATGTACGCATTGTCATTGTCCTCATCCATATAACTCCATTTAGAAGCTCCGTACGCATGAAAGAGAATATAATCATTATCATCAAAAACACCATCTGATTCTCCGGAAACAAAAATCGGGTTCTTCACCAAATCGTCCGGCCGGTAAACATTATTCTTTACAGGCAACCTTCCGGTAGCATTACCATATATATTGATATGCTGAGGATTCAGACCGGAAATATTCACTCCTATAGAAGAAAGAAACGCTTTATCTATTTTATAAATCCCATCCCTGGCAACGCTTATCTTATACCATTTTTTAGAAGGATCACCCAAAACAGAGCTTGCAACAAAACTTTTCGGTTTAAATGGCAGAGGAGCTACCGTAACTGAATAGGTGAATTTAGTGATCTTTTTTACCTGACCATTCTCCAAAACCAGGGGAACTCCCTGCAAAATGCTCATCTCTGCTCCATTTTCAGCAGCCTTATATATATGGAACACCGGAGCAGAAGGAATGAATTGAGAATATGCTGAAAGAAACTTTACCTCTTCTGAAGATAAAGAAGCCGTTTCATAAGATTCTACTTTCAAAGAAGGCTCTCCGTTAAATGTCTCTTTGATCTTTTTTGAATAATAAGGAACTTCATTCAGCAATTGACACGACTCACAATTAGGAATAACTACCGTTTGTTCATTCTGGTTGATTTTATACGGCGATTTCCAAATAATTTCCTGAGACTTAACCTCTGTTTGAGAAAATGCAAAACCGCTGAAAAAAACAGCAAAAATATAAAAGGTCAGTTTTTTTATCATATTAGGGTTCTTATTGAATAATTACAGACAAATATCGACAATAATCAATCCAGTAACGCAAAATACAGACGAATATTATATGCAAAAAATTACCCCATGTGCTCTATTTATTATTTTTTTTGTAACATTGTGAGTAATATTTCGTTTCAATTAGTACAAATTTGCTTTTATTCAATTTGGATGAAAAATAATAAATACCTATTAGTCATTGTGTTTAGCGTATTGTTCTGCTTACAGGATGTATTCGGACAAGATCCGACATTTACGCAGTTTTATGCTAACCCACTCTATCTGAATCCTGCCTTTGCAGGAACAGCCAGATGTGCTAGATTTAATGCTAACTACAGAAATCAATGGCCGAACTTATCTGCTAATTATGTCACATACAGTGCCTCTTATGACCAGTTTTTCGAAGGTATAAGCGGAGGTATCGGTGTTTTAATGACACACGACCAGCAAGGTTCAGGAACAATCAATACCTCTATGCTGGGATTGATGTACTCCTACCATTTAAAGGTTTCAAGAAAATCTTCCCTTATTTTCGGGGTCAGAGCAGCCTGGTATCAGAAATTCCTTGACTGGGATAAGCTGACATTCGGAGATATGATTGACCCGAGAAGAGGTTTCATCTATGCAACAGGAGACGTTCCGAGAGGTCCCTCAAGAGGATTCTTCGATGCGTCAGCAGGTGCTCTGTTCTTTAATCAGTACTTTTTTGCCGGAGTAGCCGTTCACCATTTGAATATGCCCGATGAATCCATTATTAAAGGTGTTAAGTCACGGTTACCGATGAGGTATACTGCACATGCAGGAGCTGAGATTAAGCTGGGCGCTGCTTCAAAATATGCAAATCCCGTATCTATAATGCCAAACGTAATATTCCAGTATCAGCAAGGCTTTATGGAAATTAACGTTGGTACTTATATTAAATATAATATTTTTACCGCCGGTGCGTGGTTCAGAAATAAAGATGCTTTCATTCTTACTATGGGACTGAATACAGGAGGCTTCAGACTGGGCTACAGCTATGACGTAACTGTATCCAAGCTGAATAACAATAATTCCGGAGGATCTCACGAAGTATCTTTGGGTTATACAATTCCTTGTAAAAAGAAATCAAGACAGTGGAGAACTATTTCCTGTCCATCTTTCTAATATAAAATTGTAACCAAAAAGATTATTTAACGTTAATATTATTGTATTTTTGAAAAGTCAAATTAGGCATATGAAAATTTTAAAGCTTTTATCTTTATCATTAGTTGCTACCATGATGTTCTCTTGTGCAAGAGAATATTCCAACGCAACAGGATGGGAATACAACAATCCGAACAACGGCGGATTTCAGAAATTCCCTTTTCTAGACCAAGAGACCGGGCCGGGTTTGGTGTTGGTTGAAGGTGGTACATTCACCATGGGTAGAAGTGAACAGGATGTAATGTTCGATAACAACAACCGTCCTGCACGTGTAACTGTGTCTTCATTCTATATGGATCAGACAGAGGTTACGAATTTCCATTGGCTGGAATACTTATACTGGATCAACCGCGTATATGGCGAAACATATCCTATGGTATATAAAAATGCGTTACCTGATACGCTTTGCTGGAGATCACCTTTAGCTTTCAATGAAAAATATGTTGACTATTATCTGCGTCACCCTGCATACAGAGAATATCCTGTAGTTGGAGTTTCGTGGTTACAGGTAAATGATTTCTGTAAATGGAGAACCGACCGGGTTAACGAATATATTATGATACGTGAAGGTATCATGGAACCTAATCTTGGGCAAAATAACGCCGATGTATTCGACACTGAAGCTTATTTAGCAGGACAATACGGCGCTGAAGAAGGAAAAGAAGGAACTGTCAGAAATCTGCAGAATCTGGATCCTTCAAAAGCAAACGGAAAAACATTAGGAAAACGTATCGTGAGAATGGAAGATGGTGTTTTATTACCACGTTACCGACTCCCGACTGAGGCTGAATGGGAATTTGCATCTTATGGGCTGATCGGAAATCTGGACCCTAATTCAGAAGTTATACGTGAAAGAAAACTTTATCCGTGGAACGGACACTGGGTACGTATGGATGAAGGAAATTTTCAGGGAGAAATCAGAGCTAACTTCGTAAGAGGACGCGGTGATTACATGGGAGTTGCAGGCCACCTGAATGACGGTGCGGACGTTACGGCTCCTGTTACAGCTTACTGGCCAAATGATTATGGACTGTATAACATGGCAGGTAACGTATCTGAATGGGTAATGGATGTTTATCGCCCTTTAACTTCTGAAGACTTTGATGAATTCAGACCATTCAGAGGAAATGTATTTAAAACAAAGCAATTAAATAACGCTGGTGAGGTCGATCAAAAAATCGGTGCTGTAATGTACGATGTTCACGGATTAAAAGAATACGTCAATGAATTTGAACGTATCCGTTTTCAACGTATCTCTGCAAAGCAACATGATTTAACTGATACATTGATTCCTACCGGAATTAAAATGCAGATTCAGTCACGGAATTCATCCAAAACAGTAACGGGAAGCTCACCTGATCCTGTTTATGAATCCAGAAGAGTTAAGGCTTCGAAAAAGGCTTCAACAAATGCAAATCCGGATGATTCAACACAGGTAGCTGTTCTTGATCCCGGAAAAGACGAAGTGGAACTTGATTTATTATCACAAATAAATGTACTATTGGATTCTGCAGTATCACTGAAAAACCAAAAATTTGATCTGGAAGCATCTGAACTAGTAGAAAATGAAATTATCAATGGTTTATTTGCTGATGCTTTAAGAGAAGGTATTGATTATGAATATGATTATGAGATCATTACTATATTAAGACAAGGATTTGCCTCCTATATCATCAACACTCCTGGTAAATTGAAATACAGAAACGTTGTTGAAGAAGAAAATATCGGTCGTCTGAACTATAGAAAATCCGATTACATTGATTATTTAGATGGTGATTTGGAGTCTTCTATTTATTACAACAGTGACGATGTGAAAAACCAGATCAGCCAGGGGCAAAGAGATGCTAATCTGATCATGTACCAAAATGAATTTGAATCAAACTATTTAGATGGTTCTGAATTCAAAGGAAGCGGTTCTACATCATGGCCATCTACTTTGATCTCCGACAGAGCAAGAGTTTACAAAGGAGGTTCCTGGAAAGACAGAGCATACTGGTTAGTTGGTTCTAACAGAAGGTATCTGGATGAAGAGAAATCCACGGCCACCATTGGATTCAGATGTGCAATGGATCGTGTCGGCAGCCCTACCGGATTAAATTACTACGGTAAAAAAAGTAAAAAATAATTTTAAATAATTAATTTAGACCCATCCACAAGGATGGGTTTTTTTATGGAAAAAATTTACGCAAAATTCTTAGATTGTTCAGGTGTTTCCACCGACACAAGGACTATTGAAAAAGACAACCTGTTTATTTGCCTGAAAGGACAAAATTTTAATGGAAATCTTTTTGCCGGAGATGCAGTTCAAAAAGGTGCCAAATATGTTCTGATAGACGAAAAGGAATACGAAATTGAAGGAAAGACGATCTTAGTTGACGATTGCCTGAAAACACTTCAGGAACTGGCAAAATATCACCGGAGCAAATTCAAAATACCTGTTATCGGTATTACAGGCAGTAATGGTAAAACAACAACAAAAGAGCTGACAGCTCACCTACTCTCCCAATCTTACAATATTCTTTTCACAAAAGGGAATCTGAATAATCACATCGGAGTTCCGCTGACATTATTGCTCTTAAAAAAAGAGCATCAGATCGCAATCATAGAAATGGGAGCCAATCATCCTGACGATATAAAGGAATTATGTACTATTGCAGAACCTGATTACGGAATTATAAGCAACATAGGAAAAGCTCATCTCGAGGGATTCAAAAATATAGAAGGTGTAATAAAAACAAAAACAGATTTATATAAATCTGTAGCAAATAGTAATGGAACGTTATTCGTCAATTTTGATGATAAGATCCTCAAAAATAATGTTCCCGATAAAACCACTACTATCTATTACAGTGGGGCAGATAACAATAATGCACCGATAAAAGGCCGGCTTATCAGGTTAACTCCGTTTATTCACTTTAAATGGTGTAATCAGCGCTACGAGAGCCCGGAGCTTATTACTCAGATTATCGGAGAGTATAATTTTTATAATCTTCTGGCAGCTATTACCGTTGCAAATCATTTCAATGTTCCTCCCGATTTAATCAATACAGGAATTGAAACCTACAGAAATGAAAACAATCGCTCACAATTAACCAAAACGGAGAGAAATGAGCTTGTAATGGATGCTTATAATGCCAATCCATCCAGCATGCACTCTGCCATCTCCAGCTTTTCAAAAATAGAACGTCCTAACAAATTGATGATTCTTGGTGATATGTTCGAATTAGGAACTGAATCAGAGGAAGAGCACAGGATCATCATCGAAACAGCTGAAAGAACAAATATCACCACTTATTTCATTGGTAAGAACTTCTACGGCTTAAGAGATGATAAAAATAACTTCTTTGAATCAAAGGATGATTTCATTAATTATATAAAAGTGCGTTCTCTGAATGACTATTTGATTTTACTTAAAGGGTCCAGAGGAATTGCACTGGAAAGCTTGGTATCTTTCTTATAAAGAAAAAAGGAGTGAATATAATTCACTCCTTCTCTTATTATAATTATAATTTCTATCTGTTAAATCTTAGATCTTCTTCCGGCGTAACCTTTTGTTAAACCGTATTTAAGGAATACTTCAAAACCTCCTCTGGCATTAGACACCACATTTAAGGTTGATATATTTACGTCGTAAGCCAAGCCTAATGTAAAGTCTTCCCACTCAAACATTGCCTTAGCGACTAAAGCATCCATATTTCTGTAAAACAAACCTAAAGACAGGTAAGTACCTTTATTGAATCCTGTAATGGATGAAAGATTCTGAAACATATAACGTCCGTATGTTCCCACCAAAATCTCCTTAGCAGGTCCCTGATGCTGATAATAAATTGCCGGCATCAAAGAAAAATTAGTGCTCTGAAAACCGATCAATGCTGTTGCAAAAACGGAAAATCTCATGTATAACCTGTCATCATTCGTATTAATGAATGAATAATTTGGCTTGCTCAGGTGGTACACAGCAAAACCTGCTGTAAACTGCCGTGAATCATTTCTTGTCATGTAAGACTCTCCGGAACGGTACCTGTAAACCATACCTGCACCCACATCCATGTAGGAAAAACGATCCGTCATAAAATACTCATTGGAAG
>Ga0206106_100480_pt1 | contig 28528 bp, 20 predicted proteins | sample 1B1ome_FD_148677 | JGI IMG/M metagenome (GOLD analysis project Ga0206106, IMG submission 148677) | Enriched microbial communities from leaf-cutter ant dump, University of Wisconsin, Madison, United States - 1B110A | ecosystem: Environmental > Terrestrial > Nest > Insects nest > Nest dump | place... | reverse complement strand
TATGGATTCATTACTCAAACACTACCAGCAGCAGCGAAAGACACGGCAAAAAACAGCACCCGATTTATTCAGTTCTGCATAGCACCCTGCTTCGGTAGCTAAAACTCAACATCCGCGGTAGAGCCGGGTTTCATCGGATGAAAACCCAACTTTTTAGGTTTTGTCGGACAATAGTGAAAATATTCTCAGCAAAAAGTGAAGGACTGTTGGCGGGTAAAGATTTGAATTGTACTTTCATATTGTTTGTAATCGCAACGTCAAGATACAATCTCTTGGCGAACAAACAAAAAAATCCCCGACACTTTTTTGTATCGGGGATTAATCTTTAAGAGGCTTTTTAGACAGCCCCAGCAGAGCTTGTCGAAGCATGAGCCTGTGTATATAAAATTTAGTCTCAAATATTAAAATTCGCTACCGGATTAAATGGAACAATTACAGCACCACATTAATCATTCTTCCTTTTACAAAAATGATTTTTTGGGGTTGTTTGCCCTCCAGCCACTTTTGAACGATATCGTTTGATAATACCTGTGCTTCAATATCGGCTTGTGCCGCATCTAAGGAAAACTCTATCTCCGTGCGTGTTTTTCCGTTAATGGCTACAGGATAGCATTTGCTGCTTTCCTTAGTGTATTTTTCTTCATAAACGGGAAAATCCGCTTTCACAATGCTGGTATGATGCCCTAAAGCTTTCCATAAATATTCTGCAATATGCGGCGCATAAGGCGTGATCAGGCGTACTAAAGGATTGAGTATTTCTTTTTTATGGCAATTCAAATCCGTCAGTTCATTTACGCTGATCATAAACTGGCTGACTGCGGTATTGAAGGAAAATTTCTCTGTGTCTTCCTCAATCTTTTTAATGCTTTTGTGCAATGCTTTCAGCTCCTGTTCGGTAGCAGGCTCATCCGTAACGATCCAGCCTTTTTGCTCACCATAAAACAAACGCCAGAATTTACGCAGAAAGCGATACACTCCTTCAATGCCTTTGGTATCCCAGGGTTTGCTCATCTCCACCGGGCCGAGAAACATCTCGTACATACGGAATGTATCCGCACCGTATTGCGCTACAATATCATCGGGATTGACGACATTGTAATAACGCTTGCTCATTTTCTCCAGCAATGTGCCGCATAAATATTTTCCGTTTTCCAAAATAAATTCGGCATCGTTATATTCTCCCCTCCATTGTTTAAACTGCGCGATGTCTAATTCTGTTCCGTCAACCATATTGACATCAACATGAATCCCGACCGTATCATAATCATCCTTTAATCCTGAGGAGACAAAAGTATTGGTATTGTTTACCCGGTAAACCAATCTTGAATTTCCGCCAATCATCCCCTGATTCACCAATCGTTTAAAAGGCTCATCAAAGCTTAAATGCCCCAGATCACGCAACACTTTTGTCCACATACGGCTATAGAGCAAATGCCCTACGGCATGTTCGGTGCCGCCGATGTATAAGTCCACCTGGTTCCAGTAATCGGTAGCCTTCCTGCCGGCAAATTCCTGGTCATTCCTGTTGTCCATATAACGTAAAAAATACCAACTGCTGCCTGCATAGCCGGGCATGGTATTGGTTTCGCGCAACAGGGTTTCGCCTGCTTTGTTTTTGAGGTGTACAAATGATTCGATATTGGCTAAAGGTCCTTCTCCGTTCGGTCCGGGCTTATAGCTGTCCACATGTGGCAAGGTTACCGGAAGCTGTTGCTGGTCTTCCGTCAGGCCGGCTTCGGCTTCGTCAATGGCATAAGGAATATTGTTTTTATACACAATCGGGAAAGGTTCGCCCCAGTAACGTTGCCGGCTGAAGCCTGCATCGCGCATCCGGTAGTTAATCTTTCTTTTGCCGATACCTTTCGCCTCTAATGCTGCTATAACCTTTGCCGCAGCCTCTTTTGCATTCAGGCCGCTGATAAAATCGCTGTTTTGAATGCTGATGTTTTTGTCGCTTATCGCAGCTTCACCGGTATAGCGTTCCCCGAAAATATTAGTAACGGGAATATGGAAATGACCCGCAAAAGCATGATCGCGTTCATCGCCTGCCGGTACGGCCATGATAGCTCCCGTACCATAGCCCGCTAAAACATATTCCGAAATCCAGACGGGAATTGCTTTGCCGGTAAAAGGATGCAGGACATAAGCGCCCGTAAAGCAGCCGCTGATTTTCTTCTCCGCCATACGTTCCCGTTCGCTGCGGCTTTTTACATAAGCCACATATTGTTCCACCTCCGCTTTTTGTTCGGCAGTTGTAATGCTGTCCACCAATTCATGCTCCGGCGCCAATACCATAAAGTCCACACCGAAGATGGTGTCGGGGCGGGTAGTGAAGATGTCAATTTTGAATTTTGAATTTTGAATTTTGAATGCTATCTCGGCGCCTTCGCTCCTGCCGATCCAGTTGCGTTGCATATCCTTCATGGCCTCGCTCCAGGTCAGATGCTCAAGGCTTTCCTGCAAGCGGTCGGCATATTCGGTGATGCGTAAAAACCATTGCCGCATCTTCCTTTTTTCTACCGGATGCCCGCCGCGTTCGCTTACGCCGTTTACCACTTCATCATTGGCCAGTACGGTGGATAAGGCTTCGCACCACCATACTTCGGCAAAATCAAGATAGGCCAAACGGTAATGCATCAGTATTTCCCGTTGGCGTTCCTTACCGGCATCCCGCCATTCCTGCGCGGAAAAATGTAGATCATCATTATCCGGTGCGGGGTGGTTACTGTTGCCTTCCTGCTCAAATATTTTTGTTAATGATGTAAGCGGCTGTGCTTTTTGTTCAATGCGGTTAAACCAGCTTTGAAATAATTGCAGGAATATCCACTGAGTCCATTTATAATATGAAGGCTCGCTGGTACGCACTTCCCTGTTCCAGTCGTAGTTGAAACCGATATTATTCAGTTGTTCTTTATAGCGGGTAATGTTTTTTTCAGTAGTAGCAGCGGGATGTTGACCTGTTTCGAGCGCGTATTGCTCCGCTGGCAAGCCAAAGGCGTCAAAGCCCATAGGATGCAGCACATGATAGCCTTTCATCACTTTATACCGGGCATAGATATCGGAAGCGATATAGCCCAAAGGATGCCCCACATGCAGGCCGGCGCCGCTGGGGTAGGGAAACATATCCAATACATAAAACTTCGGTTTGCCGCTTTCATTGCTGAGGGCATATACCTGCTGTTGCTGCCAGAATTGCCGGGCAGACTGCTCAATTTCCTGAAAATTATATTCCATTACGCCTTATTGAAAGGTTGCAAATTTAACAATTAAAGGGGGACGGATAATTTTTTCATTTTTAAAAAATCCGGCTCCGGATTAACGCGCTAAAACTTTATCTTTGTTCACGGTAAAAAAGCGACCCGCTTCTTTACATTTTTATACTAAAAAAATAAATTTTGTATGTCAGACGAAAAATTAAAAGCCCTCAAAGTCACCTTGGAACGAATTGACAAGGATTTCGGAAAAGGTTCCGTAATGAAATTAGGAGACAAGCAGCAGGAAGCCATGGATGTGGTATCAACCGGCTCGCTTGGTCTTGATGTAGCATTAGGCGTAGGCGGATTTCCGCGCGGAAGAATTATTGAAATATACGGCCCCGAATCCTCCGGTAAGACCACCATTGCGATTCATACTATTGCCGAGGCGCAAAAAACCGGCGGCATCTGTGCTATTATAGATGCCGAACATGCATTTGACGCCAATTATGCCCGCCGCTTAGGTGTGGACGTGGATAACCTCCTGATTTCACAGCCGGATTACGGAGAGCAGGCTTTGGAAATTGCCGAACGCCTGATCCTGTCCGGCGCTTTGGACGTGGTGGTTGTGGATTCCGTGGCTGCCCTTGTGCCTAAAAGTGAATTGGAAGGGGAGATGGGCGACAGCAAAATGGGCTTGCAGGCCCGGCTGATGAGCCAGGCTATGCGTAAATTGACGGCTACCATTTCCCGCACGAAATGTACCTGTATCTTTATTAACCAGCTCAGGGAAAAAATCGGGGTGATGTTTGGTAATCCGGAAACGACCACCGGTGGTAATGCTCTGAAGTTTTACGCCTCTGTTCGGTTAGATATCCGCCGGATCGGCCAGATTAAGGACGGCGATACGGCAACGGGTAACCGCACCCGGGTGAAGGTGGTGAAAAACAAAGTAGCGCCGCCTTTCCGCCAGGTAGAATTTGATATTGTCTTTGGCGAAGGCATCAGCAAGATAGGCGAGATTATTGATATGGGTGTGGACTTAGGCATTTTGCAAAAAAGCGGTTCCTGGTTCAGCTATGGCGATCAGAAAATCGGGCAGGGACGGGAGTCCGTTAAAGCATTCTTCCGCGACAATCCCGAATTTGCAGAAGAAGTGGAAAAGAAAATCCGGGAAATGCTGCAATTAAAGGCATAATATCCGGCATGTTAGAGATTATTTTGTTGTGGTATCTGAGTTGGAAAACCGGGAATACCGTACGTGCTAAAGGCTATCGGGCTTTCCCCTGGAAGGCGTATGTATGGCTGGCCTGGTTAGGCAGCGAGGTAGGCATTTTGTTCATTGCTATGGTTTTCTTCGGTATCAGAGACCTGTATGTTTTGTATCCTTTTGCATTGGCGGGAGCGCTGACCGGCTACCTGATCGTCAGGCAAAAGGTTCGTCAGTTGCCATCAAAAACCGATGGGGATGACTGGCTCAATCAAATGGGCACTCCTGAATAAAATCGTACTGTTTAAAACAGGATCAAACGCTGACAGACCGCGAAAACTTCGCGGTCTGTCAGCGTTTTTTGGTATGGATGATCAATACCATTTCTTGGTCTGTCGGAGCAATCAGGCGGTCATAGGTGGAAATATTTCTGTCTAATGTTCATCCTCCTTCCGCAGTTTTTATGCTATTGCCTTAGGCAATAAATACAAAAAACAAAACACTATGTTTTTTCCCGGCTCACCGTGATGTTCAAGCGAGCGGGAGAAAAGGTCTGATTGATGTTCTTTTATTGTACTAAAGAAATTGGCACGCAAATTCGTGCGCCGGCAAGGAGAGGATAATGCAGACTTGTTATGCGATTGTGCTTATTTTGTAGCCAACTTTGGTAATCCGACTGTTCTTAATGCTTCGTTTGCTTTGTCCACTTTGTCTTGAAAAATGGGCATTGTTTTGTATTTTTCCAATGCTTTGTCAATTCTTACAATTGGAATTTTCTTTTCGTTCAATTCTTGTATTGTTTTAATAATCGCCAATATTAAATACAATGTAAAGTTATGCTTATTTTCGTTTTACCACAAATGCGGTGTAGTCAATTCCTTTTTCAAATTCATGCCATTCTCCGTCCAACATTCCAAAAACGTGAAAGTCCTGTTTCACTTCGTTAAAATATTTTGTAATGCCTGCTGTTTTGATTTTTACATTTTGCATTTTGACTTTTCCCGACTGCCTGTTTTTCCCCATTGTGCATTAAAAAAACTTTTTCGGTGTATATTTTTGCTAATTTTGCCCTGTTTTTAATAAAAAAATCTTATGGACATTTTTGCTAAATTTTTAAAGGATAAAGGACCTATAGGCCAATACCAGGAATATGCACAGGAATATTTTGCATTTCCTAAGTTAGAAGGTGAAATCAGTAACCGGATGATGTTTCGCGGGAAAGAACGTATTGTCTGGAGTTTGAACAACTATTTAGGATTGGGCAACCATCCTGAAATTCGTAAAACAGATACCGAAGCCGCCGCAGCATGGGGCATGGCCTATCCGATGGGCGCCCGGATGATGAGCGGCAACACGAACTACCACGATCAGTTGGAGCGAGAGCTGGCTGATTTTGTAGGAAAAGAAGATGTGATGATGCTGAACTTCGGTTACCAGGGCATGTCCTCTGCTATTGATGCGCTGCTGTCCCGCCATGATGTAGTGGTCTATGATGCCGAAGCACATGCCTGCATCCTTGACGGTATGCGGATGCACGTGGGCAAAAGATTTGTGTATAAGCATAATGATATTGAAGATTGCGAAAAGCAACTGAAACGTGCGCAGGATCTGATTAAAGATACTCCCGGGGGCATCTTAGTCATTACCGAAGGCGTTTTCGGAATGAACGGCAACCAGGGTAAGATTAAAGAATTGGCTGCACTGAAGAAAAAATACGAGTTCCGCCTCTTCGTGGACGATGCGCACGGATTTGGAACGATGGGAAAAACCGGTGCAGGCATAGGCGAAGAGCAGGACTGCATGGATGATATTGATATTTACTTTTCCACTTTTGCCAAATCCATGGCCAGCATTGGCGGATTTATAGGGGGCAGCAAAGACATCCTGTTTTACCTGCGTTATAATATGCGCTCGCAACTGTTTGCCAAATCCATGCCGATGGTTGTGGTGATAGGCGCCCTGAAACGCTTAGAGATGATCCGGAAACATCCTGAATTTAAAGAAAAATTATGGGAGAATGTTCGCGCCTTGCAAAACGGCCTGAAAGAAAGAGGCTTTAATATCGGTACGACCAATACGCCCGTTACTCCGGTTTATATGGAAAGCGGGGTAACCGATGCAGCCCAGTTAGTGGTGGATTTAAGGGAAAATTACAATATTTTCTGTTCTATTGTGATGTACCCAGTAATTCCGAAAGGACATCTTATACTTCGCCTTATCCCTACTGCCGTGCATACCATGGAGGATATTCAGGAAACGCTGGTGGCCTTTAGCGCCGTCCGGGAAAAAGTGGAAAAAGGCAGCTATCCTAAGGAAATTCCGATGATGAACGCACATGCTTAAACTGCTGTGAAGCGATAAAGACCATAACAGTCATTTGATAAAATCAATATTCAAATGACTGTTTCTTTTTTTTACAAACGGAATATTTTACTTTAGCACACAAATTTTTCTTCATGAAGCTACTTGATCAAAAAACAGCCCTCATTACCGGCGGAAGCCGGGGCATCGGAGCCGCTATGGTGCTGAAATTTGCCGAACAGGGCGCCAATATCGCATTTACCTACTTATCATCTGAAGATCAGGCAAAAGCTTTAGAAGAGCGCGTGAAAGCAATGGGGGTTAAAGCTATGGCCTGCAAAAGCGATGCAGCGGATTTTGCAGCATGTGAAACTTTAGTAAATGATGTTATGAAGGAATTTGGCCGGATTGATATTTGTGTAAACAATGCAGGCATTTCCCGTGATAATTTATTGTTGCGGGTAAATGAAGAACAATGGGACGAAGTGATGCGGGCTAATCTTAAATCCGTCTTTAACCTGACCAAACAGGTAACACGCCCGATGATGAAAGCCCGCTCCGGCAGCATCATTAATATGAGCTCTGTAGTAGGTTTGGTCGGTAACCCGGGACAAAGCAGCTATGCAGCCTCCAAAGCCGGTATTGTGGGATTTACCAAATCCATTGCTTTGGAATTAGGTAGCAGAAACATTCGCTGCAATGCTATCGCTCCCGGCTTTATTGAAACCGATATGACCCATTACCTGAAAGAAGGAGAAAATAATCCCTGGACAGCTAAGATACCTATGGCCCGGTTTGGCAAACCGCAGGAAATTGCCGATGTGGCCTTGTTCCTCGCCTCCGATATGAGCGCCTATGTGACGGGACAGGTAATCAGCGCCTGTGGCGGCTTGAATACATAAATATTGTTACTTTGTGACTGCAAATAATTTATTTTAATGACAAAGATAAACGCAGCGATAACTGCTGTAGGTGGCTATGTACCCGATTATATACTTACCAACCGGGAGTTGGAAAGCATGGTAGATACCTCAGATGAATGGATCACTACCAGAACGGGAATTAAGGAAAGGAGGATTTTAAAAGGTGAAGGATTGGGAACTTCCTATATGGCTACAAAAGCTGTGACCAATTTATTGCAAAACTATAATATTGATCCGCTGGATATTGATTTGCTGATTTGTGCCACAACGACCCCCGATATGCAGTTTCCCGCCACCGGCAACTTAGTAGCCTCCAACTGTGGTATGAAAAATGCATTCAGTTATGATGTGAGTGCAGCCTGCTGCGGTTTTTTATTTGCGCTGAATACGGGAGCCCAGTTTATTGCCACCGGTCGCTGTAAAAAAGTTATAGTAGTGGGCGGAGATAAAATGAGCTCAATTGTAGATTATACGGATCGTACTACCTGCATCATCTTCGGAGATGGCGCCGGGGCCGTTTTGTTGGAGCCAACAACTGAAGAGCAGGGCGTACTGGATTCCGTGCTTAAAAGTGATGGCAGCGGATGGGTGCATTTGCATCAAAAAGCCGGAGGATCGCAGCGCCCGGCCAGTATTTCCACTGTAATGGCTAACGAACATTATATTTACCAGGAAGGGCAGAAAGTATTCCGTTTTGCCGTGCAGAACATGTCTGATGCCTGCGTAGAGATCATGCAGCGCAATAATTTAACGGCTGATGATGTGGATTGGTTAGTGCCGCATCAGGCTAACCTCAGGATTATCAATGCCGCCCGTGAACGTATGGAACTGCCGGAATCTAAGGTGATGGAAAATATTCAACGCTACGGCAATACCACAAGCGGTACCATCCCTTTATGCCTCTGGGACTGGCAGGACAGGTTGAAAAAAGGAGATAACCTGATATTAGCCGCATTCGGCGGGGGCTTTACCTGGGGGGCCACTTATATTAAATGGGCAATGGATCCGCAATAAATTAGCCGGAAAGGATAAAACAAGATTTGATGAATCTCTCGTCCGGAATTTAAAATAACCGGATAATATTGCCGCTCCGGCTATGGTAAAGGCTTCGCATGACGTGTACAGGCAAGGCCCTAATCATTTATCGGAATATCCGTACCGTAAGCAGCAACAGGCTGCCGATGATAGCCGCCAATGCCCAGTTCAGCAGCCATACGATATAGCTGGATGCAATAATAATGATGCTGTTTTCGACAAGACCCGCATCTACAAAAACAAGATTAGCCACATAAGCCCTTACGCCAAGATCAACGGCAAATATGGAAGGCACTACCGTAATCAGCCAAAACATTACACAGCTCAACAGCCAGGCAGAACCCCAGCCTACCGGCAGATCAAAGACTTTTAAAAAGACTACAAACTGAACGGAATAACAACTGAATCGTAATAGCGACAACAGCAGCATCGTGACTAAGCTTTTCTTCCGGTAGCGCTTCACTACCCGGATGGCTACACTGACCTTTCGCAACCAGCGCCGGTTTTCCGCCCAATTCGCCAGCAACTCTATTCTGAAATAAAAATACAGCAGCAGGGCAGCGCTACAAGCCGCAACGGCCAAAGCGATCATCTGCCATTTCCCCGGATAAACAATATTCAGATAAACCAATCCCGCAATGCCCGCTAAGTAGGTGATTACCGTCTGGGAAATATTATCAATCAGCGTTGCGATAATTGCCCTGAGCTTATTCTCGTCTTTGATATATAAAATTCTCCCTGCAAAATCACCGATCTTGTTGGGTGTAACCAATGCAAAAGCCATACCGGTCATGGTAGAGGATAAAGCAGTGCGATATGGCAGCGGCTCTATCGCTTTAAGTAACAAATGCCATTTCTTGGCCTCTAACAGCCAGTTGACCGGCGTAAGTACAAGTGCGAAAGCAATCAGCAACCAGCCGCCTTCATGCCAGCGCCTTGCTAAATCCTGCCATTGCTGCTCCACAGAGCCTTTCGAATTAATCTGGCGATAAATCAGCCAAAGGAATAAAATTAATAATAGCGGCGCTATCACATAATTCACAATCCTTTTTTTGGTAGCTTTGTTCATGAACAGCTTTTCATAAAATACAGGACATTGGCACTCATCCTTGGCATAGACCCCGGCACCCTCGTAATGGGTTATGGAATCATTTCGGCAGACAAAAGTAATCTTTCTCTCGTCGAAATGGGCGTATTGCAATTATCCCGGCACAAAGATCACGGGCAAAGATTACATTTCATTTTTGAAAAAGTCAGCGCTTTGGTGCAAATTCATCGTCCGGATGCCGTTGCCCTCGAAGCTCCTTTTTATGGAAAAAACGTTCAAAGTATGCTCAAGTTAGGGCGTGCTCAGGGCGTGGCTATTGCCGCAGCTATGGCTCATGGCAGCCATACGGTGGAATATGCTCCCAGAAAAATCAAACAATCGGTTACAGGAAAGGGCAACGCCTCAAAAGAACAGGTGTGGCACATGCTGCAGCAATTACTCGGTTTTGAAGATAATCCCCGTTATTTAGATGCTACAGATGCCGTGGCCGTTGCGCTTTGCCATCATTACGCGATGAAAGCGCCGGTAATTTCCGGAGGCAAAAAATCAAATGCCTGGGATGAATTTATTAAAGCCAATCCCGACCGCATTGTTCGCTGATATCTACTTTTGTCCGTCTTTTATCTTTGTTTGATGCGCAGATCATAAATACAATCACTGATATCTGCCAGCATAATTTTTCCGCTTACAAATAATGCAGGAGGAAGAATGAAGTTATATTCCTGTGGAATAATACAGGATGGAATTTTTATAATAGCATCCTGCGCGGCCAGCAAATTTGTTCCGAAATCTTTAGCAGATACCGGCGCCGGAGCTGTTTTCCAATCGCCGGGCAGGCTGCTTATCGCTATAGTTTTAATACAGTTTTCCTCAATATCATAAGTAACGATACTAAGCGCTCTCGGTATGAGATCAACAGGTGTATTTACCGAATATTCCAATATAGCCAGCGCCCGGCTGGAAGAGGTATAAAGACAGGAGGTGCCGCGATGATTCCACCGGCCTCCGAATAGTTTAGAACCCAGTCCTTCCGTATCTGCTGCGTATTTTGTATGCGCTACTCTGAAAATCTGCATACTGCCTGCTTAGGAAATAACGCCATAGGCAATACGGCCAATAATGTTGCGCACTTCTTCCCGACCATATTGATTGGTGACCATATCCAAGGGAGCATAACCGCCAAGAGCCTGATTGGAGGCAAGCATCCATTTATTGAAGATGTTTTTGTCTTCAAAAATTTCGTAGCCGAAAGCGTAAATATCGGCAAGGCCTAATATGCGTTCGCTCAATGCTTCATTAAATTTCGCTTCGCCTTTTTTGTTGATTAAGGTGGCCCGCGTAACGGAAAGCGCGGCGGCAAGCAGGTTATAATCAAGGGCGGCAACTTTTTTGAGCCCTTCTAAATATAATTTGCTGATGCCGTCTTTAATGATTTTCATCTTTTGAAGGGCGGTCAGCTCGAATATCGGAAGGCGTTTTTGAGCGTAAGAATAGAGGGTCGGCTCTTCGACGAGCAAATGATCGGATTCGGAACTTATTTTATAGGGCTTACTCATAACTTTTTACTTCACCCAAAGGTATAACTTTTTACTTGGTTAAGTTCCTTTTTATACTATTTTTTCCTGTGCTATTGCTTATTTTTGCGTTCTTTTTATTTTTAAGCTGATGGACTTTATTGGTGATGTCCTCAATTTCTTTAATTTTTTTTATTTTCAGATAAAATGTCATTGACTAAAAATTTTGAGCCGCAATCTTTAGAAGATAAATGGTATGAACATTGGAACGGGAAAGGCTATTTTCATAGTGAACCGGACGACCGGCCGGCTTATACCATAGTAATGCCTCCTCCGAATGTTACGGGGGTGCTTCACATGGGGCATGCCCTGAACAATACCGTGCAGGACATTCTGCTTCGTCGTGCCGGCATGCAGGGCTTCAATACCTGCTGGGTTCCGGGAACGGATCATGCCAGCATCGCCACAGAGGCTAAGGTGGTAGCTATGCTTCGGGAGCAGGGCATTGATAAAAATAATTTGTCCCGTGATGAATTTTTGGAATATGCCTGGCAATGGAAAACAAAGTACGGCGGCATCATTCTGCAGCAGCTCAAAAAATTAGGTTGTGCCCTTGATTGGGAAAGAGTGCAGTTTACTATGGACGATGATTATTACAAAGCGGTAATCCGGGTTTTTGTAGAGCTGTACAACAAAGGTTATATCTACCGTGATGTAAAAATGATCAACTGGGATCCCCGCGCACTGACTTCCCTGAGTGATGAAGAGGTTATTTATAAAGAATCGCAATCGCAACTGACTTATTTAAAATACAAGATAGACGATGATTCCGGTGAATATATCACTATCGCAACCGTTCGTCCGGAAACCATTTTGGGCGATACTGCCGTTTGTGTTCATCCCGACGATGAACGCTATAAACATCTGAAAGGCAAATATTGCATCGTTCCTTTAGTCAATCGTCGTGTACCGGTTATTTTTGATGATTATATAGATATGGAATTCGGAACCGGCGCCCTGAAAGTAACGCCGGCTCATGATATCAATGATTATAATCTCGGACTGAAACATAACCTTCAGGTTATCGACGTGCTCAACCCGGACGGTACCATGAGCGAAGCGGCACAGCTTTATATCGGTCAGGATCGCTTTGCCGTTCGAAAAAAGATAGTGGAAGACCTGAAAGATTCCGGCAATTTTGTAAAACAGGAAAACTATGTCAACCAGGTAGGCCGCTCCGAACGCACGGATGCGGTTATTGAGCCGCGACTTTCCATGCAATGGTGGTGTAATATGGCTGAAATGGCTCGTCCGGCGCTGGAAGCGGTAATGCAGGAAGCAATTGCTTTCTACCCCGCAAAGTTCAAAAATCTTTACCGGCACTGGATGGAAAATATTAAAGACTGGAATATCAGCCGGCAATTGTGGTGGGGGCAAAGAATCCCGGCATGGTACGATGAAAAGGGTAATATTTATGTAGCCGAAACGGAAGCACAGGCTTATGAACAATTCCGCAGTAAACGTCCTGATGCAGCCGGGCAGCAGTTGCGCCAGGATGATGATGTGTTAGACACCTGGTTCTCCAGTTGGCTTTGGCCGCTCCAGGTTTTTGGCTGGAATGAGTATCCTGAAAATAAAGCGCTGCAATATTATTATCCGACCACTACCTTAGTTACCGCTCCTGAGATTATTTTCTTTTGGGTAGCAAGGATGATTATGGCCGGCTATGAATTTAAAAATCAAAAGCCCTTTCAGCAGGTATATTTCACGGGAATTGTAAGGGATAAACAAGGCCGTAAGATGAGCAAGTCCTTAGGAAATTCTCCCGACCTGCTCAAGCTGATTGATGATTTTGGCGCGGATGCTGTGCGCTTCGGCGTAATGATCAGCTCGCCTGCCGGAAATGATATCCTGTTTGACGAAGCATTCCTGGAGCAGGGACGGCATTTTTGCAATAAAATATGGAATGCGCTTAAGCTGACCAAAATGTGGGAAAACAGAATAACGGAAGAGGCTCCGGATGCCAAAGATACCTTTGCCGTAAGCTGGCTCAGGGAAAACATGCATCAACGCGCAGTGCATATTCAAAGCCTGTTTCAGGATTTCAAACTGAGCGAAGCGCTGAAAGCTGTTTATTCGCTTATCTGGGATGATTTTTGCTCCTGGTATTTAGAATGGGTAAAACCTGCTCATGATAGAGGTATCAGCAGGCATACCTACGAACAAACGCTTGATATGTTTGAGGAGCTTTTGCAGTTATTACATCCCTTTATGCCATTTTTGACGGAAGAGGTGTATCATCAGTTGAGAGAACGAAAGGATGATTTAATGAATCGTCAGTTGCCGGAGTTGCCTGCAAAAATTGATACCGTTATATTGGAACATGGCGCTTTGCTACAGCAGTTGATATCAGGCATTCGTGATGCACGAAATAAAAATCAGCTTAAGCCGAAAGATACGATCCGGCTTTTTATCAATACTAAAAATGCTGCATTTTATGAAACCTGTGAAACGATCCTCTGTAAGCAGGTGAATGCGGAAACATTGACACTGACCGATCAGAGCAATATGGGCAATATAGCCTTGGTTATCGGTAAGGAAAAGGTATATATTGAGGCGGAAGTTACCGTAGATGTCGAATCCCAAAAGACGGCCATGACAGAGGAGTTGAAGTATCTGAAAGGTTTTTTGATGAGTGTGGAAAAGAAGCTGTCGAACGAACGCTTTGTACAAAATGCCCGTCCTGACGTGGTAGCTCATGAACGCAAAAAGCAAGAGGATGCCTTAGCCAAAATTAAAACCCTAGAAGAAAGCTTGAATAGTTTGTAGTCATCGTAAAATACTATTCCGAGAATATATGAGTAGTAAGTCGTAAGGGCTAAGTTGTAATACACTAATCATAACCGTAAAAAACGAAGTGCTTATATAAAAGATCGCCGTTCTGTCTTAATCAGAACGGCGATCTTTTTACAGCTTGCATGAAGCAACGAACAGCAAATTAATTTTGGCTCAGTACAATCTTGCCGCTTTCTTTTTGCTGGCTGGGGTTATGCACTAAAGTATAAAAATACGTTCCGTTGGCATAAGCGCTGCAATCTAACTTATTGATATGATCGCTCAGGGTTTGATCATACAGGGTTTTACCGGAGATGTCAGTAATGATCAATGAAAACTCAGCCGGTTTTAATGTAGTATTCAGGTTAAAATAAACATAGCCCTGTGCAGCGGGATTAGGATAAACATACATGGCTTTTTCAGAAAACAGGGGTAATTCAATACCGTTACTCTGGCCATCGCTGAGTACCATGGACACATCATCCACTAACAGGGTATTGCCTACAGTTCCGCTTTGGGAAGCAGAGCTGGAGAAATTAACGATCAGGGTATCCGTTGCAGTCATACCTTCGTCAAGATATTCCATCGGAACGGCAACCTGAACATATCCGTCAGCGCTCGGAGCAATAATAAAACCACCCGATCCTATCAGGGTAGCAGTGTCAGCTCCGGGCATGGTAGTCATAGCGGAAATAGTGATGGATGCATTATCCGTATTACTGGTATCTAACTTTACCCAAGCATAAACTGTATCCACCTTTTTGCCGTTTACGGGAGTTCCTCCGGTGATAGAAACATTAGACAATAAAGATTCCATATCCAAATTGGTAGGATCCAGTTCTAATGAATATTTCGCATTGGATAGCAGTCCCGGTAACGGAGCCATGGTATCACTCAGGCTTATCGTAGTAATAGCTGCGGCTGAACTGCCGGAATGTGCATCTTCAGACTGCGTAATTTGGGCAGACGCCTGCATTCCCATCGCAAGCACAATAAGAAGATTTTCGCCCATAATACGATCCGTGCCAAACCATCCTGTTGGGTTAGTTACGGTGAAAGGGGGGATGCCGGGATAAGTTTCGCTTTCCCAGGTTTCCATACCGGAGTTAGTAAAATCCTGAGCAAAACTCAGTGAGCAGGACATTATGCCCAACATTGAAGTAATCAGTAATTTCTTTTTCATTCTGATGTAAATTTTTTTATGGGGTCAAATGTACAATTTTTATTATTATGGTAAGCGCCGGAAACAATGTTGTTTCTCCTAAAAAAAGATACAAGTAAAAACTATAAACAGAATTTTTATGACCATAAAAATTGATACGATTTGATAATAATGCAGGTGAAAATAAATACCGTGCGAAAGTAAGGTATTAATTTTTTGAACTGACCTAAAAAATCTTCAGACATTTTCCGAAATTGTTTTACCTTTGCCGCTCTTTTGGCGAGGTAGCTCAGGCGGTTAGAGCGCAGGATTCATAACCCTGAGGTCTCGGGTTCAATTCCCGATCTCGCTACCAGCAATATCAAGCCTTTCAGCGATTTTTTCCTGAAAGGCTTTTTTCTTGGGTTTTATACCACAGATTTGTCAAAAGCAACGCTATGAAAGGTTATATTACAAATGGATTCACCATACGGAAATCGTACCCTTTCCCGATAAAATCCCGGTATTCTCTTTAGACTTTCCCTGTTGCAGCTTATCTTTAGCGTTCAAAATTTTTATTACTTTGGAAGCGGATCCCCGGCGTTTAATAGCAGACCTGTTCCCGCACCTTCGCTGGTATTTATGCCTGGGTAGTGTGGCGGTACTGTATTTACTGGCTTTTTTCTTCCCGTTATTAGTACATCTTGCCGATCTGGCTTTAGTCATTTTCCTGATGTTGACTATAACGGATTACAGCATGCTGTTTCTGGCGGGCGGCGGATTGGCTATGCAACGGGAGCTGCCCGAACGTATGCATCTTGATGAAGATACCACCGTACGGGTGGTGATGATCAGCCGCTATACTTTCCCTGTCAATATACTTTGGATTGATGAAGTGCCGGTGCAGTTTCAGGAACGTCATTTCCAAAAACAATCTATCGTACCCGCCGGCAAAAAGGTAACTGCAAGCTATATACTGCATCCGCTTACACGCGGAACATATCATTTCGGACGTATGCTGGGCTACCTGCAGGGGCCGCTCCGGCTTTTAAGTCGCCGCTTCATCTTTGAGGCAGCGGATATGGTGCCGGTATATCCTTCTACTGTGCTTCTTAAACAATACCAGTTGCTCGCGCTGAATGATCATACTGCATTAGCCGGCATGAAGAAAATCAGGCGCCTGGGACATAGTATGGAGTTTGAACAGATCAGGGAATATATTGCCGGCGATGATGTGCGTACCGTCAACTGGAAAGCCACGGCACGTAAAGGTATCCCTATGGTCAATAATTATACCGATACCAAATCGCAGCAGGTGTATTGCCTGATTGATAAAGGACGCGCCATGAAAATGCCTTTTGAAGGGATGAGCCTGCTGGATTATTCCATTAATGCCGCATTAATGCTGATGCATGTGGTACTCCTGAAACAGGATAAGGCGGGATTGGTTACCTTTTCTTCCAAAGTAGATGAACTGATACCGGCTGATCATAAAAGAATGCAGATGCATCTGCTGATGGAAACGCTCTACCGGCAGGACACCGATTTCCAGGAATGTAATTATGAAGCGCTCACTGTACAATTAAGTCGCAAAATCTCCCGGCGTTCCTTTATCCTGCTCTTTACCAATTTTGAAACTACAAACGCATTGGAGCGGCAACTGCCTTATCTGCGCAGTTTAGCAAGACGCCACTTGCTGTGTGTGGTATTTTTTGAAAATACGGCATTAAAAAGCCTTCGGGAAAATCAACCCGAAACGCTGGAGGAGGTGTATGTTAAGACCATTGCGGATCAGTTTGATTTTGAGAAAAAACAAATTGTGAAGGAGCTGCGGCGCTATGGCATTATGGCAATACTGACCACACCAAGGCAGTTGACGGTCAGCGTGGTGAACCAATACTTAGAAATGAAGGCACGAGAGATGATTTGAATGGAAATTCAAAATTCAAAATTCAAAATAACATTCTGATGCCGGCCTGATTTTTTTATTTTTACCTTCATTAAAAAAACTATGTATGGAACAGGTATTAAGTCCGCAGGAAGTTTATGATATATTAATGCAGGGAGATGCTTTTAGCCGGTGGTTAGGCTTAGAACTGGATGAGATAGCTCCGGGCAGTTGCAAACTGCATTTCAGCGTAACCGAAAACATGTTGAACGGCTTTGGTATTATACACGGAGGCGTGGTTTTTGCTGCGGCAGATTCCGCATTGGCATTTGCCTGTAATACCGGCGGTATGCTTTCCGTAGCCTTAGATGCGCATATCAGCTTTATAGCCTCCGCAAAACTTCATGATGTATTATACGTGGAAGCAAAGGAAATGCATCGGGGTCGGAAAACCGGATTCTACGATATTCGGGTAACACAGCAGGACGGCAGCTTAGTAGCTTCTTTCCAGGGAACAGCCTACCAAACTACTAAAACTATCCGCTCTTTAAAATGACGGAAATGGTCAGCTTTAACACACACATCCGGCAATTTGAAGAGCAGGGCGAAAAAACCGGCTGGACTTATATTGAAATACCCCAGGATATAGCCGATGCCCTGCTGCCGGGCAACCGGAAATCATTCCGGGTAAAAGGGAAGCTGGATCAATATCCCATAAGATTTATCGCCCTGCTGCCCATGAAGGGTGGGGGCTTTATTATGCTGCTGAATGCAGTCATGCGCAAAGGCATTGCCAAAGGTAAAGGTGCCAGCCTGAAGGTGCAGCTTTCCTTAGATGAAGCATGGAAACCGATTGATCCGGATTTATTATTGTGCTTAGAAGACAGCAGAGAGGCAGATCATTTTTTTAAAAGCCTGCCGCCGGGCCATCAGCGCTATTTCAGCAATTGGATAAGCAACGCGAAGACCGATGTTACTAAAGTAAAACGTATTGCCGCCTCCATGGCTGCATTGCAACGCCGGATGAATTTCGGAGCGATGTTGCGGGAGCTACGGGAGCAGAAAGGCCGGTAATATTCTTCGGTTTTTATGAGTCGGGCGACACTATATTGCTGGGCTTACTTTCCACTCCGATGCGATCTAAAGAAGTCACTACATATCGCACATTCTTCAGCAACGAGGCTTCCGTATCGGTAAATTCCTCCTGCCTGGTAAGTGCCAGAATATTGGCGGCGTTTTCCAAATCAATAATTTCATCACCCGAAAACCGGTACACAATATATTTCAGTTCTTTGTTGCTGTATGCATTGTTTTCCCAGTTCAGTACAACATTTCCCCGTCGTTCTGTTTTTATATTCAGTACAGGTGCGGGTGGCAGCGCACCATCGCCAAGCCAGGGGCTGGCAGGCGGAATGGCGATATGTTGAAAATAATGGTGTTGCAGGCTGTCTGCCAACGCTGAGCCTATCTTGTCGAAGCTGGCCATACTAAACATTACCACTCCGCCGGCATGTGCCTCCCGTGATGCTCTGATTTGATGTAGTATTTCCTTTGTCCCTGACCAGGAACCGCTTCCGTTTACCATACGATAAACACCCAAACCGATATACAGATTCCGGCCAAACGCATTGTCCACCCACCAGGGCAGCAATACATCAAACGCCGCTACCCGGTGGTAATGCTCCCAATAGAGTTGTGGCGCTACATAATCCACCCATTTATTTTGCAGCCACAATCTCACATCGGAATACAGATCATCATAACAACTGGTGCCCCTTGTGGCTGAGCCTTCGGCAGCCTGGCTGCTGTTGCGCCATATTCCGAATGGACTTACACCGAAACGCACCCAGGGCTTTTCCGCCTTGATCATCCGGTTAAGTTGGGAGATGAACGTGTTTACATTATTGCGTCGCCAGTCGGCACGGCTGAGGTTGTTATGATATTTTTTAAAGCTGGCATCATCAGGAAATGCTTTTCCTTTTTCAGGATAGGGGTAAAAATAATCGTCAATATGCAGCGCATCAATATCATATCTTTTTACTACGTCAAGCAGTACATTTAAGATATAATTCCGGGCATCAGGATTGCCGGGATCAAAATAGGCCTTTGTGCCGTAGCGAATGATCCAGTCGGGATGGGTCCGCGTTACATGTCCCGGAGGATTGGGATTAACGGCGCTATTTACCAATGCCCGATATGGGTTGAACCAGGCATGCAGTTCCATATTGCGCTGATGCGCTTCCCGGATCATAAATTCGAGCGGGTCATACCGGGGAAAAGGAGGCTGGCCCTGTTTTCCGGTAAGATAGCGGCTCCAGGGTTCATAAGCAGATTCATAAAACGCATCCGCAGCAGGGCGTACCTGCACAATGACGGCATTGAAACCACATCGTTGCAAAAAGTTAAGCCGGTTGATAAACTCCTGTTGCTGTTGTTGGGCGGAAAGACCGGGTTTGGATGGCCAGTCAATATTTCCTACAGTGGCTATCCAAACTGCCCTGAATTCCCGTTTGGGCGATATGCCCTGCGCTGCAACATTATTTTGAACCAAGCAGTTTGAAAGGAATAATACGATCACTAACTGCCGGATTATTTTCGACATCATGCGCTTCATCATAAGGCAAAAGTATCTTTCCCGCTGAGAAAAGCAAATAGAGAAAATAAGCAGACTTTAAGCTTTATATCTGTTTTATCTATTTTTGTTCTGTTCGACCTGTTTTTTGATTGGTGTGTTAATAAAAACGAAAATATTTATCAGATTTAACGAATTTAATGACTAATATTGTACGCTGTTGTTTGTGATATATGTCCGTATGATAAACGGCAATGCATACATTTCCGCTTAAAAAAACGGCTGCCGGTTTGCTTTACTCCACTCATTAAGCTCAAAACCGACCCAATAGCTGCAAACAACTCCAATTGCCGGCATACGAATGATATAGCGCTATGTCAAAAAGTATTATCTGTATAATACATGTGATATTATATTGATTGCCATACTTATACACAGTTTTTTAATTTTTAATTTTTACTTAACGATAGTAACCATCTCAACCATTTAATATGAAAAACAGTTTATTATTGTTTGCCCTGTTGCTGTTTACTCAGGCGGATTTTGCACAAACCGAAGATATTTTCAAAGATGAAACGCTTCTGAAAACCTATCTTACCCAGGATCACTTTAATATTGATCCTGATGCCAAAGCGGTGATCCTGTTTAAAAAAGGACGTTCTGCTTTTATCCCTCCGCATTCTTACTATGAAGTGGCCTGTGCTATAAAGATATTAAGTCCGGAGGCGTTGAGTGCAGCAACGGTTACCATTGCTGAAAATGTTTCCAATAAAATAAAAAAGATATCCGCTGAAGTGTATAATCTTGAGGGAGGAGCAGTCAGCAAACAGCAGATAGAAAAGGCCGATGTGATGTATGAAGATGTTGTTGATAATAATATTGCAGTGGCAAAATTCAATATTCCCAATGTCAAAGTGGGCTCAATCATTTATTATAAATACTTAGTGGAACGCAGGAATAAGTTGCAGTTGTCCAACTGGGATTTTCAGGATAATTATCCCTGCCTGTATTCCGAATTTGAGCTTGCCATACCTTCGGCAGTAAAATATGTATCGGTGGAACGAACCGATAAAAATTTTATGGCTATTGATAAAAAGTCCGACCTGTATGAAAGCGACTGTGAGGCTTGTACCTATTCCGGAAGCGAGGGGAGCAATAAATTGCGGATTTGGGTAAGGCGCCAGATTCCGGCATACCGGCAGGAGCCTTATGTACTCGATGAAAGCAACTATCTGCAGGGTATGCAGATTTATGTGCAGTCTTTTATTCCACCGGGATATAACATTCCAATCAACTATACCTGGGCGGATTTCTCAAAGAAAATTTTTGAAACCCGGGATCTGCTCATGGCAGAACCCTACGAAAACGGTAGTTTTTTTAAAAGCAAGGCTCAGGAAATAGCCGGCAAGGATTTACCACCTTTAGAGCAGGCCTGTGCGCTGTTTCATTATGTACAGCGGCATTATCATTATATCAGCTATCTCCCCGATTATGAGGACAGGAATCTCCGGCATTATTATAACCAGGAAACCATTACGCCTATGATCAGTAATTATATACTTACAGCGTTGCTACGTGGACTGGATTTAGATGCGGAAATTGTAATGGTTGCCGATCGCAGCAACGCACAGCTTAGTGCCATGTTGCCGCAGTATGATAATATACGACGACATATTACTTCGCTTGTTATTGATGGTAAGCGCTACCTGCTTGACCCTTCAGATCGCTATCTCGGATTTGGTACTCTGGCCCCCGATTATTATAACGGCTTTGCTTATGTAATTACTAAGGAGGGAGGTTATGGTATTGATATGTCGCCGGACAGTCTGCAGAACACAGATAAGGTTTCCGTTACGGCAACGCTCGATGAGCAGGAACCTCAGCAAATGCATTATAACGTGATGGCTTCTTTTGGCAATATAGCTTCCTACCAATACAGAAAGCTATGGAGTACCGATGATAATGCCGCTAAAGAATATATTTTGGATCAGGTAACGGCGGATAACGGCGATCTGAATAAATTCGAAGTTGCCAATATGGATGACCCTGATAAAGCCCTGAGCATTCAGTACGATTATTATAAACCGCTGAGCAATGACAATATGCAATTGCTCCATCCCGGAATATGGAAATCATTCAACAAAAATCCTTTTGATGAAAGTCCGCGGCGGATACATCCCGTGCAGTTGGACAATGTGCAGACTACCTATTTTTATTTTACGCTGAAATTGCCGGAAAATTATGAAGTGCAGGATTTTCCGCCACCTTTTAAAATAGCCCTCGATGAAGCAAACCGTATGGCCGCCTTATTCCGGAGCGATTATCAGCCGCAATCGCATACCTATAAATCTCAGTTGATCTTTAGCATTAATACCACTACTTACCCGGCAGATTATTACGATGCCATCCGTTCTTTTTACAGTAATATTATTAAGGAAAACAATAAACTGATAGCCTTTAAAAAACTTAACTAGATCCTTTTACCATGAAAAAAGTACTTTTATTTTTCTTCCTGTTTGCAGGCTTTGCATTGGCTAATAGTTTTGGAAAAGGCAATGCAGACATGGATGTTGCGCTGATTCCGGAAGCCCTGATGAAAAATGCCCATGCGGTGATTCGCTATGACAGCACTTCGATGCAGGTGAACAGTTTAGATGAATTGCTGTATGAGCGTGATTATGCCCTGACTATCTTAGATGAGCGCGGCGCAATGTATTTGGATAACAGCGCGTATTACAATCTACGGAATCATCTTGATTTTATAAAAGTAACCGTATATGATGCGCGGGGAAAAGTGGTCAAAACAATAAAAGAAAAGGATATGCCTGACGTATCCTCCATGGCGGTCAGTTATGTATTTCATGATGATAGCCGGTTCAAAACTTTCCAGGTAGCGTATCAAAGCTATCCCTATACCGTGCAGGTAAGTCTGAAGCGTACCATCAGCTCGCTGTTTGATATACCCTCCTGGTACCCTCAGCCCGGAACAGGTTGTGCGGTTCAGTCGGCGGCATTGCTGCTGCAATACGCGCCGGAAGTGTCCCTGCGGTATAAGTTGTATCATCAAAGTAATAACCTGAAGGAAAGTGCGCAGCCTTCAGAACGGTTCCAACGGAAATTGTGGCAGGTGACTGATATGAAAGCCAGCCCGGTGGAATTATTTCGTGATGCAAACCAAAGCCTTTTTTATATGGAATTTGCTCCCAACGACTTTAACCTGTTTGAACATTCGGGTAATATGAGCTCCTGGCAAAACCTGGGCGATTTTATTTATCATCTGAATGAAGGCCGGGACGAAATACCCGCAGACAAGGCCGAAACCATCAAAGCGCTGGCTGCGCAGGAAAGCACTGTGGCGGCTAAGGTGGCACGTCTATACCGGTATCTGCAGGAAAATACCCGTTACGTGGCTATTGAATACGGCATTGCAGGCTGGCAGACTTTTACGGCATCGGATGTGTGCAAGGGCGGCTACGGCGACTGTAAAGGGCTGACCAATTATATGAAAGCCATGTTGAAAACCGCAGGTATAGAGAGCTATATGGCAGTGATCAATGCAGGAGTTGAGGACTACTTTGAGATAGATCCGGGTTTTCCCGGCAATCATTTTAATCACGTGATCTTATGCGTACCTGATTCGCCCGATACTATCTGGTTAGAATGTACCAGCCCTTATCTGACTGCCGGTTATTTGGGTGGGTTTACGCAAAACCGTTATGCCTTGCTGCTCCAGCCTGAAGGACAAAGTCATCTGGTGCGGACACCTGCGTATTCCAGCCTGGCTACTTACCGGCATCGTCGTTATCAATGGGATGTGGATCCCGCATCTGACCGGCAGACCATTCGCATTAACACGGTATATAGCGGACTGATGCAGGATGACCTGGCTGTTCTGTATCAAACATCATCAAAAGAAGATCAAAAAAAACAACTGAATCATAAGTTCTCATTTCCCTCCTATGCTATAAGTACATTTGAATATGAAGCGGGTAAAAATAATGGTATTCCCTTGCTGCGGGAAAATGTGGAACTCACAACGACCGGCCTGCTGAATCAAATGCAGGGGCAAACCATAGTTCGGTTTAACTGGGTGAAAAATCCTGTTCCCAAGATCATTCAGTCGGGTGAACGTATTGCGCCTTTATTCATCCAGAAGGACTATGCGCTTTGCGATACTTTTTGGATCAATATACCTGCAAATATGTCTGTATCTGCTCTGCCTGAAGCGGTGGATTTTCAAACGAAAATTGCCCGATTTCAGTCCGGTGCAGTCCGGAAGGATCAGTCTGTAATGATCATTAACCAATATAATATTAATGCGGGATCATATCCTCCTGAGCAGCTGGCCGAAATTCAGCAGTTGTACCGCAAGGTCAATGCCTATCTCAGCAATCTTCATGTCGTTATCCGGGAAAGCTGATTTGTATTTTCCGGAGCTTTGAAAAAATTGTTACTGCGTTGTGGCTGATAAAAAAAACAGCGCATTGTTGTTGCGCATTACCATCATAAGTGTGGTATCTGTTCAAAAATTCATGAGGAGAATTTTTTCAAAAAAATTTTTTCAAAAAAATCATTGATCAGGCATTACTTCCCTATATTTGCAGCCCGTTGCCCGGATGGCGAAATTGGTAGACGCACTGTGTTCAGGTCGCAGCGTTCGCAAGGACGTGCTGGTTCGAATCCAGTTCCGGGCACGAAAACAGGAACAGAAAACCCCAATGTTTATAAGACATCGGGGTTTTTCTTTTGGGTTTCAGAAACGAATCAGAAACGGTTTTTTGGCAAAAAAATTAGCAGGCAGATCAATATGGCGTTTTGCTTTTCTTCAAACTGGTGAATATCATTTCAGGCTAAATCAGGTTGAGATTATCTCAAAACATCGAAGAATAAAACAGGCTGAGCTAATACGAAAAATACGACAAGCTGCATAATTTGCTCGTGAAAATCCGTACTGCAAGAGAAATATATGATGGCTGACCATCATCTAATTCCCGCTATTGGCGCTTATGCCTAATATGCGCTCCAGTATGGGGCCTAAGCCAATGCGCAATCCTAAATCGGGTTGGGCTTTACCGCTTTCATAACCCAAAACGAAATGCACTTCGCCAAACCGGACCAGCTTCATCCCGATATTTTCCATCCCGAAAAATACTTCCGAATAATAGTTATTACTGTTGATATAAAGGGTATTGGTCCCGGCGGTAAAATACCAGTTCAACCGGCGGAACAGGGGTATCTTGTTGGAAAGCAGTCCGCCCAGGTGCCATGTAGCATGAACGGTGCCGTATAAATCCGCAGTATTGCTGAAACGATAATAAGGCGCTAACTGAAAACTGCCGAAAGGATTGGCGATAATAGTCTGATTGCCGTAGATATGATTCCTGTCCGGTATGCCGGTATAATTTTTATTCAAAAATCCGCCGGCGTTCAGCATGTAGTCTATATTGCCCAACAGGCGCATGCCCGCCTGATGACGGATCGTCAGGCTCCAGCGATCAAAATCGGTTTTTGAATTAAGAACGCCGGGAATACCTTTGCTGTACCGAAGCGTAAAAACCGGCGCTTTGCCGCGAATGGTCATTTTATATTTAGGGTATTGCACGTACTTCCAGCCGGGCTGATAGCGGATAAGCGCATCTATAACGAATGCCCGGTGGTTTTCAAAAAACGGCATTCCCGCAGGCTGATTGGGACTGATATTGACCTCATGTCGCTTGCTGAACGTATAATCCGTAGTATTGAACAACGCGGTTCTGTCTTCTAATAAAACACCTATGGAAGCCGCAAAGCCATTGCCCCAGTGCCGGTCGGTTCTGAACCGTACGCCGCTGGCGGAATAGAGTTTCATATAATTGTTTCCGCTCAACAGCGTATAGAGTTCATTCATGAAAGGAGATATGGGATTTCTTTCGTTAAGCTGATAAATATAATTGCCCGCTTGCAGCCGGAATCTCCAGAACCGGTCGGATACCGAAGTGTCTGAGGTGCTGTAATTCAGACTGGCAAGATAATAGTACTGCCGGCTGCTGAAGCCGTAGCGGTTGCTGAGTGCCGCCTGTAGCCGGTTGCCTTTCCGGAAGCGGTGCGTCCAGCTTAGGGTAGGGGATACATATATGCCTTCTACCGTATTGTAGGCTACCATATTGATCAGGGGATTCAGACCCCAGGTATTTTTGTTGACCTTTATATAAGGACCCGACAACAGGAAATGGCTCAGGGAGTATCGGTATTCCGGCTTGCCGGCTAAAGAATCCTGCTTTTGTATGTCGGCTGCATAAGTGCTATCCTTTTTCTGAAAATCATTAAGCTCCGCACTGTCCAAAGGGATGGGGCGCAGCGAATCCCAGTAGTCGGGGGTACGGTTTGTAGCATTGGTATCATAGATGGCTACAATCTTTTTAGGCTGGTTGTTGTCCGGCAGCGGTTGATTGACCGTTTGATGCTGATAAACGGTAACGAAATTTCCTGCGATATCAATACCTAAGATGCGAATTGTCGGATAGAGTACCTGGTTTTGAATCACCCAGATATCCCGGCTCAGATTGGTATAGCTTTGTTCTAAGCGCAGGGTGTCTAATTGGTTCATTTGTGATTCGGAGGTCAGTGTCAGGTTTACGGCTTTAAATACCCAGTCATTTTCCACTACATATACTTCCCCCGAAAACAGCGGTTCAAATTTTCGCTTGGGAATAACCTGTATTTTGCTGATGAGCTTGTCATTTTCTATATAATTGCCCAGAAATTTAAAGCGGTAATAAAGGAATGCATTGTTGTTTGCGGGAGAGATAAAACCCCGTTCATTTAATCCTTCCAAGATTTTGATATTGTTGTTATAAATATTGGTGATGGGCGGCATTTTTGCAAAACCCAGACCTTTGGGATCACCACTTTCTCTTACGCTGATCACCCGGTTAAATTCCTTACCGGGCGCCTGGTATTGGTAGTGCGACAACTCCTCCAATAAATATACGATACCGCTTCCGGAGCTGTCCAGACCCATTTCATCTTTCATAGAATCCGTAATGGAGAAGCCGAATATCTTTTTAGGCATAGAGCGGGTACGCAGCATACCTTTCAGGTAAATATCGGTGGATAATGTCTGAATCTGATCGGCATGTTGTTTGCGCCGGGCAATTACCTGCCGCATCATTTCATAAGCAGGGTCTTCGCCGTTGGTAACAACCACTTCCGCAATATTATAATGCTGTTCCTCCAGCACGAAGTCGAGGGTAACGGTTTCCCTGCCCACACGGATGGTTTTGGTCAGGGTTTGATAGCCCATTAAAGAGCATTCAATCGTTTGCATGCCTTCTGCAACTTCCAGCAGGTATTCGCCGGCAGCATTGGCGGATGTGCCGTTGGTCGTACCGGTTTGGGCTATAGTGGCAAATCCTATAGCCTCGCCATGTTTATCCGTAATCCGGCCTTTTATAGTGGTGGCGCCGGCACAAATACTATAAAGGAAAAGGCAAAACAGTCCTGTCAGTGATCTCATGAACAAAAATTATTGGAGCGGGTACTTTAAATGGTTTTTAAACAGCGGTTCTGCTGCAAATATATCCCTCATGTTTATTAATTGCAACTGATTGGAATATAGCATCCTTAAATTGCATGGCTGCTTGTACATTATTTTGTTTATAGAGAAAGGATGCTTATTGTTTTTCCTGTAAAATTTCCCATTATGAATTACGGTCAGGTGTGTATTGTTCAGGATGATGATTAATGTAAAGTTTGATCATGGCGGCTACTTGATGAAACAATTTTTGACGCCTAATGAAATTATGCCTGCAAACAACATATTATATTAGATGCCTTTTGTTGGAAATGTTGTTTTATTTTTACCGTGCAATTGCTTGTCGGAATTCGTACCGATTCTTTTGTGCTATCCAATCAGGAGGTCTTTATAATAGGTCTAAGAATTATTGAACTTACAGAATTGTAAGCATATTTTTGTAATTTAGCCGTGTAAAATTATACATTACAAATGAAAAGAATTCTATTAACACTTTGCGGCGCTGTGCTGTTGCTCAATACGGCTGTTGCCCAGATTACCGTTACGGATAATCAGACTGCCCAGGATCTTGTAGAATCCTTAGTGGGAGAAGGTGTTACCATCAGTAATGCTACAATGAACTGTAATATTGCGGCAAACGGGGTGTTTTCCGGTGTGAGTAACCTGGGAATTGATTCAGGAATTGTATTAACTAGCGGTACTGCAACGGGTGTTGTAGGACCGAATAACGGCGGAGCGGGACCTTCTGCAGCCTATAGTCTTCCCGGAGACCCTGATTTGGATAATATACTTTCAGGTATTACAAGCCGGGATGCCTGTGTGTTGGAGTTTGATTTTGTACCTGCCGGAGATACGGTCAGCTTTAATTACGTATTTGCATCCACGGAATACCAGGGTTTTTCCTGCTCTAGTTATAATGATGTTTTTGCCTTTTTGATTTCCGGCCCCGGTTATACCACTCCATTCAATATTGCTACCATACCAGGTACTTCTATTCCTATATGTGTGAACAGTACTACTGGTGTTACTTCTGGACCTGCCTGTACCAATTTGGGGCCGGGTTCTCCTTTTTCAGAGTATTATGTAAACAATATTAATGGAGCAACGATTGCTTATGGCGGATTTACTACGCCATTTACCGCTATTGCCCAGGTAGTTCCCTGCGAAACTTACCACCTGAAATTAGCTATTGGAGACGGAACGGACTGGTCGTTAGATTCCGGCGTGTTTTTAGAAGCGGGCAGCTTGTCTTCCCCTTCGATCAGCAGCGAATCGGAAAGCGGACAGGGTGTGGAAACACCTTATTCCAGCACCGTTCGGGGCTGTCCTCCGGCCAAGCTGATTATTTCCCGTT
>Ga0206106_100477_pt1 | contig 29202 bp, 25 predicted proteins | sample 1B1ome_FD_148677 | JGI IMG/M metagenome (GOLD analysis project Ga0206106, IMG submission 148677) | Enriched microbial communities from leaf-cutter ant dump, University of Wisconsin, Madison, United States - 1B110A | ecosystem: Environmental > Terrestrial > Nest > Insects nest > Nest dump | place... | reverse complement strand
CTTCACTGCGAATCAGATCCTGATACAGCAGACCGACATAGGTCATGACGCGCACTGCCATGAACCAGTCCACGGAAGATTGAAATTCAATCAGCAGGTAGACATACAACCAGTCTTTTCCCCAGCGTATACGCCAGATGATGTCGTCCTGGCGTTCTCTCAGATCATCACTGACATAGCTGCCGTTGGCTTTTTCCAGCGTGGAGAAGTCCAGTTCATTGACCCATTCTTCCCGCACGAAGCCGCGCAGCAGATCAGCCACCATTTCAGGGTAGGAAAACAACGCTTTATAACTGTGATCGTGATCCATCGGGTAAATATGATTCCAGAAAATCGAGTCCAGTCAGAATTGTACAGTCAGGTGGCACTCGTTTGTAATGCGTATCAAAGCCATCTTGGCAGCAAAATGTGGTGAGGTACGAACCACATCTTGCACTTGCAATCAATCTCGTGATTCATTTGATGAAACGTATCTCATGGGATACTATACACAAGTGAACATAATTCAGATCACTGAAGTCTTCGACGACTGGTTCGGCAACCTGAAAGATCGCGCAGCCAAAGCCAGAATCCAAGCACGGATCGATCGTGCAGAAGATGGTAATTTCGGTGACTGCCAGCCGGTGGGTGAAGGTGTATCTGAAATGCGCATCCACACCGGCCCCGGATATCGGATCTATTTCAAGCAAGTGGGGATGGAAATATTCGTGCTGCTGGCCGGTGGAAACAAGGCGACACAACGGCAGGATATCAAGGCAGCACTAGAACTTGCCCGTAAAATTGGAGAATAAACAATGGATAAAGTAAAACTGTGTCGCTGGGATAGTGCTGAACACCTGAAAACCGAGGAAGACATCACCCTTTACCTCGATGCCTGCCTGGAAGAAGCAGGAGACGATGCCAGCTATATCGCCAAAGCGCTGGGCAATATCGCCCGGGCACGTGGTATGACCCAACTCGCCCACGATACCGGCCTTGGCCGGGAAAGCCTTTACAAAGCACTGTCCGGGGAAGGAAACCCCGAGTTCTCCACCATCATGAAAGTCGTCAAAGCGCTTGGGCTTAAGCTGCATATTCAGGCTGCCAATCAATAAAAACGCGGGCATCCGACTATGTGGATAAATGATGAGGAGATGGAGGATCCACCCTGCCCGCTGCGATTGACATGTCGGACGGCTGCACCCTCTATCGGTAGTTGACGCTTGAAGCACCTCGCATGTTGACTGATCTTTGCGATGGGTGACAGTAAACCTTGAAACGTACGGCACCAGCAAGTGATCCTGCCACTGATTTTTTAGCACACACCGCTATATTACCCGCACCGGCAGCATCGATTTCAACATGATCCACTGTGAAATCTTTTGCTGTCGTATTACCCGCCCCGGACAGATTCAACTTAAGCATGTTTGCCTGACCTTCGATATTCATACTGCCGGCGCCACTTTTTCTGACAGATAAGCCATCAGGAAAATCACCCTCAATATTTGTGCTACCTGCTCCGGAAATTTTGAGTTTTTGAAGCGAGACACTTTCTACAATTACACTGAGATTACCATTTCCTGAATCTGGCCTGCGGATGATTAATTCTCCATTGGATGAACTGATCTCAACAGATTCCACATAATTACTGTCGCCGGAAATGGTGACTCTGTTTTCACCACCGGTTTTTATTTCAGTATTGAATGCGCCCGATAAAACCAGTGATGTATATGGTTCAGGCGAATAGGATTCGCTGACTGCTATGCCAGCTGGTGTTATGGCGTTTTGTCCATTATTACTCGAACAATTTACACTTGAGTATGAAACACTGTTTCCTGAACGGGAATAGGCGGACGCGGAACCACCCTCAGCGCAACTGACACTGGTTGAAGTATCAGCAACGCTTACGTTGATGCTAAGCAACAGCATTATTGAGACAATTGCTTTCTTCAAGATCTGATTCCACATAAAAATTTCCCCGTACGCTCTAATTCCAATTCCAAATCAAAAATGACACGAAGGCGAGCCGCAGACAGTATGAATAATACGGCAAGGCGAAGCCGACAAAGTCAGTCTTGATTTAGAAATGGAATAACCTGGTCAGGCTATGATTTTACCGCCAACAGTAGCGCAGCAGGATGTGGTGAAGTACGATCCGTATCCTACTAATTTATATATATTTTTTACCAATCCCAATATATTCCATATGAATATAAATTACAGCTGATTAGCCATAATAACAAAGAGGTTGAAAATATATTTAAAAAATATCTATGATTAGCGGTTACAAAATTTTATGGAGAGAAAATGAAAAAACAATCTTGTTCGCACACGACCGAAGATGTTCCGTTTCCACAAGCCGGTCGGAGAAAATTTCTTCAGCTCGCTGCGCTTGGTAGCGGCATGGGTTTATTTTCAGTGGTATCAGGGATATCGGAAGTTCGTGCAGAAAAGAAAGCAGGTACGTTACTGTTAAGTTGTATGGATTACCGCCTGATGGATGAAATTGAACGCTACATGCTCCGTCGAGGCTTGTACCACAACTATGATCATATTATATTAGCCGGTGCTTCACTGGGTGCTGTTACAGATAAATATCCTGCCTGGAGCAGGACTTTCTGGGACCATCTCGACCTGGCGGTCAAGCTGCACGAGATACAAACTGTCATGGTGATGGATCATCGTGACTGTGGTGCATACAAGGTACTACTTGGAGAAGATTACTCCAAGAACACAAATAGAGAAACGGCAGAACATACTGTAAAACTCATACAGCTCAAAGGCATGATCAATAAAAAACATCCGGAAATAGAGGTTGAAACACTGTTGATGGGGCTGAATGGTGAAGTGGAAGTTATTCCAACTGCTGTAGCGAAACAGGAGGGGTAACCAGATATCTATCCTTTCATCATCCTAATAACCGAGCCTGCTGTCCAGTACAGCAGGATTTCATACTATGCAAGTGTATCCAAACGATTAAGGCTTCCTCGCATTTGCTTTTTGCAATTACAGCAACCGGAATGCCAGTGCGGCAATGAGAGTGGGGATTGCTGCAGTCAGCAGCAGTCTGAGGGGCTGCACCGCCTGATCATCGAAATGATTACGCAGGATGGCTACGCCCGCCGGATTGGGCGCATTCGCAATGAGAGTCAGCCCTCCTCCCGTCACCGCACCACTGACGAGGGCATATTTGAGATCGTCGGATAATCCTTCGACCAGAGAACCCAGGTAGGTCAGCGCTGCGTTGTCGGTCACTGCGGTCAACAGGGTTGCACCGAGAAACATCTGGTCGCTGGTCATGCTCATCAGCAACGGTTGCAGCCACCACTGCTGCTGGCCACCCAGTACCACCAGTCCCGCCAGAAAAAAGGCAACCAGCAGACCTTCACGCAGAATCAGACGATCCTGATATTGCCGATAGGCATGGGTGATGCCCAGAAAAAACAGGAACAATCCCATGAATATGGCCGGGTGATGAGAAAAGATCACGATGCCCACCAGAAACGCCAGATGCACCCCTGCCAGTACAGGCGATACAACCTCATGATGAGTGTTTTCGGTAACCAGCAGCAATCGCAGTTCCTCGCGAAACAACAGTGTGACACACAGCGCATTCGCCACTACGACGATAGCTGCTTTCCAGCCGAAAGTCGTCAGCATGAAAGTCGTATCCCAATTCCATTTACTCGCCACCATCAGAACGGGAGGCGTGGCAAAGTGTGTCAGTGTGCCGCCGATGGAAATATTCACGAACAGTACAGCCAGGATGGCGTACTTCATGTGTGCGGAAATTCCTTTTGCGAAAATACGTTCGGCCAAGATCAGTGCAGCCAGTGTCATGGCAGCAGGCTCGGTGATGAACGAACCGAGCAGAGGAATCAATGTCAGGATGGTAAAGCAGAACCCCATACTGCCCGGCAGAGGAACGAAGCGGGTGACCAGATGAACCGCAGCCATTACTGTCTGCAGGATCGGACGAGTGCCTGCAATCACCATGATGGCAAAAACGAACATCGGCTCAGTGAAATTGCGTGAATCGACGTAATGTACCGCTGCGGTTTCACCTTCAACAGTGAACAGAATCACTACCAGTACCAACGCCCAGAAGCCGAATACGACTTCCACCTCGCCCAGCAGGTGCCACAGCCCGGCGTGCGCGGGCTGGATATACGCCAGTCGCTTGAAAAACCCGGTGCAGAACGTGTGCAGGATGGCAAGGGCAAACAACCCTGCACTCGTCAGTTCAATGAGGGTCGGTGTCATGTTTTATCCCGGGAACGGCCCGTACCATCCTGCTTTGCCAGCGGGAGAAGGGTCATATCCCTTGCTTGAGGCTGGCTTCGATAAATGTATCCAGATCACCATCGAGTACGGCCTGAGTGTTGCCGATCTCGATGTTGGTGCGCAAATCCTTGATACGTGACTGATCCAGCACATAGGAACGAATCTGATGACCCCAGGCGATATCGGTTTTGGAATCCTCGATGGCCTGTTTGGTTTCGTTGCGTTTTCTTAGTTCTGCTTCATACAGGCGGGATTTCAGTACCGTCATAGCATCGGCACGGTTGCGGTGCTGGGAACGGCCACTCTGGCACTGAACGACGATACCAGTTGGGATATGTGTGATCCGGACAGCCGAATCAGTTTTATTGATGTGCTGCCCGCCTGCACCCGAGGCACGAAAGGTATCGACCCGCAAATCGGCCGGGTTGATATCGATTTCGATACTGTCATCCACTTCCGGATAGACAAACACGCTGGCAAAGGAAGTATGCCGCCGGTTGCCCGAATCAAACGGTGACTTGCGCACCAGCCGATGCACACCAGTTTCCGTGCGCAGATAGCCATAGGCATATTCACCGCTTATTTTGAGCGTAGCACTCTTGATACCAGCTACGTCGCCAAGCGATTCTTCCAGCAATTCCACTTCCAGCTCGCGCCGTTCACAGTAACGCAGATACATTCTTTCCAGCATCGACGCCCAGTCTTGCGCTTCAGTTCCACCCGAGCCGGACTGGATATCGACAAAACAATTATTAGGATCCATCGGATCGGAAAACATCCGGCGAAACTCCATCCCGGCCAGTGCCTGATCGAGTTCTGCAACATCATCGGCAATGCTCTGCAGGGTTTCTTCGTCGTTTTCTTCCTGGGCGATCTGCAGAAGTTCATGCGTATCCCGCAACTGACGATCAACTGATTGCAGGGTATGTACGATGTTTTCGAGGGATTTCTTTTCACGCCCCATTTCCTGGGCGCGATCCGGATCATTCCAGATGGCAGGGTCTTCCGATTGGCGTTCCAGCTCCGTCAGACGTATTTGCTTGGCATCGAAGTCAAAGATACCTCCGCAAATCAAGACTTCTTTGCTTCATACCTTCCAGCTGTTCGGTCATTGCATTGATTTGTTCAGCTTCCATGACAGTATCCTACCCAAAGCGGCTGATTATACTGTAAAGATGGATATTTCCTCCACCCGGAAAATAAATCTGTGTAAACAAGTCACCAAATCAGAACCCGGATTGATTTCTTATTGAATCTAGTAATGATAATGTGCACCAATGCCGAGATATTCGACCTTTTCCCTGAAGAACTGGCCGGTAGGGGAATATCCGTTGAAATACTCCAGCATAAATTGAAGTTTCCTGTTGAAAGTCTGGAAATTATCGAACTGAATACCCGCTCTGGCAGAGATATCGGCGTGCCAATTGTTTTGTTCGTGGTTCTTGATATCGACGGCAAAAACTGGTCGTACCATTGCAAATTCCATTTGCCACGGACTTCTGAATTCCATACCGTATTGCACTGACCAAGGCTTGATTGCCGATGGTTCTTTGCGAAACATCCCGCCACCCCCGCCATAAACACGTATTCCATACGGGAATTCATAGGAAAGTCTGAGGTCAGCAGCTTCATAGCTGAGATTGACACGCTCTATATCAGTGAGTTTTCTCAACAGAAATTCATCGCCAAGATGAGAGCTCTGATGATAAATACGGGCAAAGGCAGATGCATTACCTGCCCGTACGCTGGTATAAATGCCTCCGATAAAATCGGTATTGATAAGATCGGTTGAGGAAGCACCCAAATTGAAATCACTGAATATACCAGCCTGGAGCCCGACTTCCCACTGCACGATCGATTCCCCGATATTGGCACGATAAAACGGGATCGTCTCACCGAAACTGACGGAACCGTTATGGTTGCCGTCTACATTTCTTCCTACATAATTGCGGTAGGCAGCCGAGAAGTGATTCCAGCGTGGATCTGCCAGTAATGGCTTGAATAAATGACCTTCCGGCAGAAGGCCGGTTGCCAGCATCGTTGAACGTGTTGCCAGCGCACCTTTATCGACGACCGCTTCAGCCGGCTCCGGGGAAACTGATAAAGGTTGCTGGGCGGTATACTCCACGATTTCCACTCTGGTAACATCGGGAATCTCTGAGAACAGCTGCGTAATCTTGGCATGATCTTCTGCCGGCAACTTGTCAGCTGGCAATGTAATATTGCCGTTCCGTACGGTTAACGAAGGAAGATCAACCCCAAACTGAAGTTTCAGAATAGCTGCAGCATAGCCGGCGATATACGAATCATCCGGTGTCGCAGCACTTACGGGAAAGGTGCAAAATATTGCAGCTATGATAATTGACAGAAATCGCACAACACCACCTCAGCAGGGAGAATTTTTGTCCTGATAACAGGTGGCGTTTGAAGTATGCAGATCACCTGTTCTCTGTTGAAACCGGATAAAAAAATAATACTCTTTTTTCCAGCCAGGCGTTTGAAAGACTGCCTGGCTGGCTGGAAAGGTTACAACTCAGCTTATTTCAGGAGCACCGGTAAGTTTATGCAACCGGGCCACCGTTTCTGCATCCAGACCCAGCAGTTTTGCCAGCTCCCGTAGATAATCCTCTTCTTTCTCAGTATCGACATTGATCGCCAGTAACGAAGCGCTGTAAACTTCAGCTGCAACTACCTGATTCGGTACTGCAGCCACCAGTGCAGCTATATCTGCCGGACGACGCAATTCCTCTTCTACCAGTTGTCGTTCGGCCTCGGTAACACCATCCTCACCCACCTTGCCCAGAATACGCGCGTTTTCCTGTTCATCGATGACGCCATCCGCCTTTGCGGCGGCGATCATCGCACGCACGATCAAACGCTGGGTGTCCGGATCATTAATCGCTTCCATGGCGTGTCGATCGATATCCTCTTTGCCGGCCGCCGGGGTACCGCTGGCAGCCAGATGCCCCTTCAAGGCATTTAGTGCCAGAGAACCAAGAATCGCCATGGCACTGCCGCCAAGTGCTCCTTTGCTTGCTTTGGCACCTCCACTCAGCAACGCTCCTGCAAGCGCACCGATGCCGGTCAGCTGACCTCCCGTAAGATTCTCGGTCTGTTTACTACCAAAGAAACCGCGTATCAGATTGAGTAAACCACCACTGCTACCAGTCGACGCCGTGTTACGCCTGCCATCATTATCATTACCATTCAGTAAATTTCCGAGAAACTGTTCCAGCTTGCCACCAGCCCCGTCCAGTTCCAGTGAATTAAGAGCCTGACTCAGGCGCGAGCGGCTTTGTTCTGAAATACCCTGTTGCAGAAACTGACCGATAATGTTTGCAAAACTCATGGTTTATTACTCCTTGCGGTTAGCCCTACGTGTATGAAAACAATCAATTATTCCATTTCTAAATCAAGACTGACTTTGTCGGCTTCGCCTTGCCGTATTATTCATACTGTCTGCGGCTCGCCTTCGTGTCATTTTTGATTTGGAATTGGAATTACACTCGACGGCCACCATTCAGTTTTGCCTGTACCACGATGATGGTCAGTCGACCTTCAACTGCTGTTGCGATGGATGATAAATGAGTAAAAATGACTTCTGTTTCTATTTTCTTTTACCGGACGATACTTCAAAGCAAGTCTGATTGGCAAGAATTTTCTCTATCCAGGATATCCGAAATCACCCTATGATCAGGTGTTCGACGGGAGACAATCAATCGAATACTTCATCTCCTGTCGGTTCAAAGTGAGTGGTTTCATTCATCTCCTGGCGGAATCGAGATAATTCGTAATACATTCTGAAACGCGCCCGGTTGAGATTGCCCAGCGGCCGATGTTCAGGAAGGCAATGCCAGGGATTCATTTTCAGACGTTTGGCAAACTCGAACTGCGCATCCGAATCAAATTTTTGTTTAGGAATATGGATGGTAGCGGCAGGAATGAATGAAGAAAGTTTTTCCGGCCAGCGCACTGAGCTGTCCTCGATCGGCATTAAATGAGGATCGGTTTGTATCTGGATCATGAGATCGAACTCGACATCTTTTTCATTGAGCGTCTTGATCATGTTCTCCCGTAAATAGTTGAACGGCGGTGTGCCAAAAGGCAAGCCAGGAATATGCCTTTCAACCTCTTTCGTTTTGGGCACAAATGAATACATCATTGCCTGGCCTTCACCCAGCAGATAAGGTGTACAGCTCCAGTAGCGCTGTCCCAGCGGATTGTACTGAGTCGCTGTCCACAGGCTCTGCATGAAAAAATCGAGCAAATGAGAATCTTTGGGATTGAGAAAGTAATAAAGTGTCATATCCACCAGACTCCAGTATTGTAACTTGGCGTTTTCTCGTGTGTTGGGTGTAACGAAGGTTGCCCCCCCGCTAGTTGCAATGAAATCCTGGGTAAATTTCTCTTCACTCATCAGTTTTTCTCCCGGTACCCCCATGATTTTCATCGCCATACTCATAAACCCGACATCATTGATATCAGCAGGCACATTCGGGCCTGGCCCGGAATAGCGGATATAAGCCGGATAACTGCGCGGATTGGCAAAAATACCTTTGCGGCAATGCTCCGGCAGATCATCCCGGATGGTGACGGTGGCACGCACGATACCGTGTGTTTTGGTATTGCCCCCTCGTTCATACCCCCCCGGTTTGAAGCGCCCGCGCATCTGATCCATCATGAGATCGATTATTTTATTCAGGCTTTCTTCTTCGTCAGGATCAAAACGCTCTTCAGCCAGCTTGAGACCCAGATCCTGGTTCTTGCGTCGTCGATTAATCAGAAACTGGATCAATCTTGAACCAGGTTCACGAAAAAGATAATCCCACTGCGGTCGAAACCATGGCTCCAAACGGCGCTCGATGCGCAGCAACAAAATCAAAAAATTGTGAATTGCTTTGAGTACCCGGTTTTTGATTGTCATGTTCATGATGAGCCGCCGTTTCCGTTAGCAGGTAAAGCTGAAATGTATTTGAGTGCACGCAACCCAGGCATGAAAAAATATCCACCCCCCAGGACAGTCGTAAACTGCGGTAAATGACAAATTTTTTGCATTGGCCCGAATGAAGTGGGGCGATTGAAATGATCCGTGCTGTTACCGTTCATCAGCGGTTCACGATTTCCCAGCAAGGGATCCGGTTCCTCCTGCAAGCCACCAAATTTGCTATTCACAATCCAGGCATTCTGGACAAACTCAAACTGTCGCCCGATGTTGGCTACCAGGCAGATAAACTGCAAACCACGTTCAGCTGCAGGTGCATCCGGTTTGACGGCGTCTTCCGGCGCAAGGACAGAACCATAGCTGCGGCCGCGCCGCAATAAACGGTGAAAACGAGAGGAAGCAATGAGATCTTCCTCCGGTTTTTGGCCAAATCCCAGGATTTTAACTAGCCGGCTAATCAGCGCAATCGCACCGGTACCCGTTACAGCCGTCGATAAATCACCTGTCCGGGGATTAGCTCTGCGTACATGAGCACTGACTGGACAATGATTCCCTTTCGGATCCAGGTCATAAGTGAAATGATTGCCATGATCCTTAGGCGCAATTCCCGGGATGTGCTCCGCAATCAGGGGCGTACCATTCCGTTCTCTGCCCACCATCGATGCGGCCAGCTGCTCACATCTTTCCGGTACAGAATCCGATATCGTGTTGAGAAATTGCCAGAAACCGGGAACATTCTGCTCCAGTTGCCGAAGTACCAGATACGTTCCATTGCGGCCAAAATCCTTCCGTGAAGGATCATCTTTGGCATCCGGCAGATTCACGGCAAATCTGTCTTTTTGAGGGTCGATCAGCGGTCGTGCGGTATATTGTCCATATTCATTGGGATAACCCAGTACCATCTCGCCGACAGCCAGTAAATTGGTATAACGATCGTTTGCATGTGAATCCGTGTCATGCCGATTTGACCACTCAATTGCGGGCTGGCTGATCCCATCCTCAAACCCGAAAGGATCAACCCGGCCCATGTCCGAGGTGGGTAAATACTTCAGTAACTGAAATGCCTGTGAGAAATACTCGCCTTCTACAGTTGCTTTCCAGGTATCCAGACTGCCCTTTCTGGCATAAAGCAGCAACAAAACATGAGGTACGTCTGCATTCCCGCCCCATTTCCAGTACCTGGACGCATTGTGTCCGATATCACCCAGCCGACGAGAGCAGTTTTCATTTCTGGTCATGCCGTGAACAAACTCATCGGAGAAACCATCGATGATCGATTCATCGACACCTAATGCACGTAAACCCTGCACGGAAAAAGCGATCTGCAGCGCCGTATCAGGCGGTGGGTGAGTTGCAATGGCACTGCTGACTGGGGCTGTGCTCAACCATTGTCTGGCAGCATTGGCATCTGCAATTTTCAACAACATGAAGCAGGTATCAGCCAGCTTTCCATATCCAAAACGCAGCAGTCCCTGCACATCATCAAATTCGAAATCGCCGGATTCTTCCATTTGTCTACCCCTTCTCAGATCAGACTGAGCCATTCACGGATTTCCGCATCATCTGACTGGCGAATTTCCACGCCCTGCCGAATACGGCTGTTACGTGCCAGATCAACGGCGGTCAGTCCCGGATAAGCCTTGTACCAGACCTCTGTCGGTATTTGATGCCGTCTTTGCGTGTATTTGAATGCGTGCTCACGCTGCGCGCCTTCCTTAATCATCCACCTCGTCGTCGGATAGCCGACAGCATTGCTAAAGGTAAGGTTCAGCCCCCAGCCAACCTTGTTGATGAAGTCATCCATATAACTTTCATGGCTGCCATCGTAATTACTGGCAAAGAAAACGCGATGGTGGTTATCCATGAATACCCAGCGGGCGAAATGGATCGTTTTGATGCGCGCAAGAAAGCCATGATTGTAAACATGCCTGGCAAACCAGTCGGTCAGCAGGAGGATGAATTTGAAGGTCAACAGGCGGAACAGCCCTGGTTTTACATCACCAAATACACTGTATTGATTGCTGACATCCCAGTCTTCCTGTTCGGAAAGCGCTTTGATATGTGCATAGGCTGGCCGGATGAAGAGTTCAGGATCGGAGCGCTCTCGCCTTCTCAACCATAATGCAAAAAAAGGAGCGATAACCAATAGCAGCGGGGAGAAAAGCAACAGGATCAGCGGCACCCCGATTTTATGCAGCAGATTACGGGTTCTCCATTCACTCGGTGTCGGCTCTGGCGGGGAAAGCACCAGTCTGCCTTTATACTTTTCCATTTCGACATGCGACAACAACTTTTGTCGCAGAGTACGAATATTTTCCCGCCCGACTTCTGCAACAATTTTCTGTAAACAGTCAGACAGGCTGTGATGTAGTGCTGCTTCTTCATGAATTTGCCTGACGGTTCGACCCACCCAGTTAACGTAATTGGTGCTGGAACTGACATTACGCATCTTCATCCACTCCAGCAGATTCTGATTTTCCTCGGGGAAATCATCACAGTGGGAGAAGATCTTTGTCAGCCCCGATTCTGCACGTTCCACGAGCGCTGCCAGGAAAGTATGCACATCCCCGTCAATATCTCCCAGGAAAGCCAGCATGGGCCGCCATAGCCGTGGTTTTACGCCAAACTCTTTAATCTCTTGCAGTGTTTTTGCTTCTATGATCACAAACCGTGCAAAATGCAAACGATCCAGTTTCCCGAATGGAAGCAGGTCATTATCAGGATCAGCATGCCCGGGGATTTTATTCATCGAAGCAAGCAAGGTACGTAAATCCTGCAGCTGCCCGACACGTACCGTTGCAGCAATCATGAAAGCAGATTGAGGTGTCATGGTCTTCTACCCCGAAAACAGTTGGATAGCGCGTTATTGGGTATCACTTTGCGTCAGCGCAAAATCCAGGACGCGCGTTTTTCCCCACCAGACTTTCCCAAGATAAACACCAGGCTCAACCTCGCGAATTTCATCGCGAATCACCTTGGCAACGAAGGAGGTTTTAGAGTAATCGATGACGATGGTATCTTTGCCATCGAGCCAGCTCTTATCGCGATACACCTTGGCAACGATAAAGGTCAAACCAAACGGTGTAATCTTGTTGACGAGGACACCCGCCTGACCGCCCGGACAAAATAAATCAAACACCTTGCCCTGCCAGGCAAAAAGGCGTGCAAAAGCAGCTACTGTTTTTGAAAAGAGTGATCCCGCCAGAATTGCCGTACCGTGTGTATCGCCTGTCGGAATATTTCCTGGCATGGCATGACGATAGATTTCATCCAGTTCTTCACGTGATTTTCCCAACCAGGCCCTGACCGTATTATTCATTTCAGTGACTCCTCATGGTTATACCAAAAGCAAATGAACAGAATCGTCTGACGACACGTGATCCGAAACAGGATGATTCAGGACAAGCACACTACTCGTTCAATAAGCTGAAAAATCCCTCGCAGAAAAGAATCAATCTGTATCGAATTTAAAAACCCTACTCTGAGTAACTTTATTCCTGGTTTATCCAATATGCAATTGTTTAATGCCTCAAAACAGAGAAACAGGATTATGCCGAATAACTATTACTTACCTGATTTTCTCTAAAATTAATTCTAAACATAGCAATACCCTCAATAAAAAAAGGGATATTATGAAAGCATACTGCAGTAATGACTTCGAACCTCAGCTCGCCATGATCAACATTTAACTGGAGATCATCATGAAAACATGTAGAAATATCTTTTACTTCACCGGGATCAGCCTGATTTTATTTCTTGCAGGATGTTCAGATGATTTATCACTGAAAATTGCAGCCGAATGTATCAAGGGTAGTCACGTCCAGTCGGGATCGGTTCTGGATGAAGCACAATGTGTGAACAGATCTGCAGAGAGCTTTCCAAGCGCGGATGAAGATTACTTCAAGGATATGGATTATGGCATCAGCCAAACCCCTGACAAGGTCGTCGCTGCCCTTGAGCCCTTCGTGCCCGGCATTTCACAGCACCCGGACGAGGCCGTCAAATCGATCGTCAAGGGCCGAAACAACTGGATCGTCTGGACAGGTGGTAACGATAAGTTCTGGGATTACATGAGCGTGAAGAGTTTTGGCAGCTTCGATCTGCTGAAAGTGTTATCGAATCATCCCAGGCTTGTGAAAAATCCGGGATACAGCCGTGACAACCGATGGCACTGGTTTGGTCTGGTCAATGAACCGTGTTTCAGGAAACATACCGACGCGCAGGGCAAACTGGTCGGGCGTGAGGATCGTTTCGGTTTATATCTGGATGTACGCGGTACGGCCTGTCCTGCTGATCCGTTTGAAAATGAGGAAAAATATCCAGGCGTCAAAATCGGCGCACGTGGCAAAACCGTGCCTGTGGGATCTTATTATGGCTATGCAACCGGTATTGTAGGTCTGCGCCTGTTTCCCAACCCTGATTTCGATGAAGCCGCAAAAAAACGCTGGGATGCCGAGAAATATTATTCTGATCCAAATTACTACAATGATCCGAAACTGGTTAAACCATATCGGGTGGGAATGGCTTGCAGTTTCTGTCACGTAGGACCCAATCCGACCAACCCGCCTGGAGACCCGGAAAATCCGCAGTGGGCTAATCTCAATTCCAATCCCGGCGCACAATATTTCTGGTTCGACCGGGTGTTCGCATACGAGGCCGATAAAACTAGTTTCGCCTACCAGCATCTCCATACCAACCGGCCGGGCGCTTTGGATACCTCACTCATCTCCACCGACTACATCAACAACCCGCGTACCATGAACGCCGTTTACGGCCTTCCTGCACGGATGCTGAATACCCTGCGCTGGGGTGAGGAAAAATTGAATGGTGGCGAGCAGGATAATAAGCAGTTCAATCATTTCGATGAAATCCCTGCCGACAGCCCACTCAGAGCTTTTTTCAAAGATCCGGATACGGTGCTGACGCCACGTGTGCTCAAAGATGGTGCGGACTCAGTCGGCGCACTGGGCGCATTGAATCGTGTTTTCGTCAATATCGGTTTGTTCAGTGAAGAATGGTTACAGCATATCAACCCCTTGGTAGGAGGAAAACCATTTACACCTTTCCCGATCAAAGCAGCCGAACAGAATTCCAGCTATTGGCGGGCAACCGAACAGCAGACGCTGGATGGTGCCTTGTTTTTCCTAGTTGCCACCCCTCCGGATCATTTGAAGGATGCTCCCGGGGGTAAACATTACCTGACCGATGATGAGGAAATCCTGCAACATGGCAAAAAGGTATTTGCCGAAAATTGTGCTGCTTGCCATTCGAGTAAATTGCCGAATGAAGCAAACCAGTTTTTCCCTGGTAAAGGATGTGCCGGGCCTGATTACCTGAACTGCTGGAATCAGTACTGGCACTGGACCAACTCGCCCGAGTTCAAGGAAAAAATGACAAAACTGGTAATGGAAGAAGATTTCCTCAAAGATAACTTCCTGTCTACGGAGTTGCGTATCCCGGTAACTCTGCTGGAGACCAATATTTGTGCATCGATCGCAACCAACGCCATCAAGGGAGATACCTGGGATAATTTTTCCTCGACTTCCTACAAAAATCTGCCTTCGGTAGGAAAAGCACTGATCCATCATCCGGTTACACGCAAACCTGTAGAGTACGCTCTGCCAGATGGGGGGCGCGGTTATATTCGTCCACCTTCCCTTTCGAGCATCTGGTCTACCGCACCGTTTTTACTGAACAATACGGTCGGAAAATTTTATCCCTCAGGTTCAGTGGAAGATCGTATGAAATCCTTCGAGATCAGTATCGAGCAGTTGCTATGGCCCGAAAAACGCTACTGCGATCAGAAAGATCTGTACTACTACGAACAGGATGAAAAAGGAAAAGACTCCTACACCTATGATTCAGAAACAGCAAGCAGTTGCGAAGGAAAAACCTATCTCACCCGATCCGGCAAAGAAGTGCCGGGAATTATCGATCGAACGACCAAAAGAAGTGAGCTGAGAATACCCAAAAGTTATCTGCCCTGGTACGTCAGCATCCTTCCCATCGGTGACGGAGTAGAGCTTGGTCCGTTTCCTGAAGATATTCCGGTCAACCTGGTTTCCAATACCAATATGGAAATGAGCTGGGGACAGCAGCTTTCTCTTTCGTGGGATCTTGCAAAAGCTATCGGGTGGGACATCTTTGATTTGTGGAAAGCTCAGAAACATCCTGAAAGCACGACTGATGAAGAGCTACGCAAAATATTGGGCAGTATAGTCGATCCTTTACTGGGAGTCAACAAATGTCCGGATTTTGTCGTTAACCGCGGGCATTATTTCGGCACGGACTACCTCCCGGCAGAAGAAGGCAGAACAGCGCTCAATGACAACGATAAACGTGCTTTGATCGAGTTTCTCAAAACCATGTAATTCTGTACGGCGGATAATCCGGCATGCAGCAGGAATATCCGCCGTACTTCCCAGTTTACGGACCATGATATCCAATTCGTTTTCTGATTCAGGAGATCACTGTGATTAAGCCTGCCTCCCCGGAAAATAATCAGATTGATAGTGGTGATGACGAGAAGTTTGACTATATCGTCATCGGCTCCGGTGCAGGAGGTGGACCGATTGCCTGCAAACTGGCCCTGGAGGGATTTCGTGTGTTACTACTGGAAGCCGGAGGAGATGATGAACCTTGTGATTACAGGGTTCCGGCATTTCATGCACGTGCTTCGGAAAATGAAGCGCTTCGCTGGGATTACTTTGTTCATCATTATGGCGACAAAGTCCGGCAGGAATGTGACTGCAAATTCAGCCAGGAAAAGAATGGTGTGCTTTACCCTCGCTCGGGCACATTGGGAGGATGTACCGCGCATAATGCCATGGTTCTGATGTATCCCCACAATAGTGACTGGGATTACATTGCCAAACTGATGGATGATCCAAGCTGGCATAGTAAAAATATGCACAAATACTTCCGCCGCCTGGAACGCTGCGAATATGTTGCAAGATGGAAAATCTGGAGCCGCCATGGGTTCAACGGCTGGTTGCCAACCAACCTAGCTAATCGCTGGATGCTATTGAAGGACAAAGTACTCACAAGATTGACGATCGCCGCAGTGAAAGAATCACGGCGCATGATGCATCCGATCAAGCGTTTTTTTCTGGCGATTCTGAAATTTATCATTCGCTTCGATCCCAATGACTGGCGCTTGATTCGCAGAATTCCTGAAGGGCTGTGCAAAATTCCGATGACGACTCAACATGGCAAGCGGGCAGGTGCCAGAGAGTACATCCTGCTGGTTCAGGAACAATGTCCTGACAAATTGATAGTAAGAACCCACTCACTGGTTCAGCGTATTTTGCTCAACGAACATAACAGCGCTTACGGCGTGGAATATCGTGTCGGTGCTCATCAGTATCGCGCGGATCCCCGGCATGAAGAGGCAGTCGTTTCTGAAGCAAAAACCGTGTGTGCGGAACGCGAAATCATTATCGCTGCAGGCGCTTTCAATACCCCTCAACTGCTCATGTTATCCGGGATCGGCTCGCGGGAAGAGCTGGAAAAACATGGGATCGAGGTAAAAGTAGAACTGCCAGGTGTCGGAAAAAATCTGCAGGATCGCTATGAAATCGGTGTGGTAACGAAACTCAAAGAAAACATTCCCTTGATCAAAGGAATGAAATTACGCCCGCCAGAACCCGGAGAAGAACCAGATCCGCAATACGCCCTGTGGCTGCAGGAAAAAGGGCCTTACACCACGAACGGCGCTACGATTGCGCTCATCAGACGCTCTTCTGCCAGGCAGCCGGATGATGACCCGGATCTGCTGATTTTTGGATTGCTCGGCAATTTCAGCGGCTATTATCCAGGTTATGCTGATGACATTGCCAGGGATAACAGTCGCTATCCCAATCCGCTATGCAGCAGGAATGGCGATCACTCTGATACCTGCAAAGAAAATATCTTTACCTGGGCCATTCTCAAAGCGAACGCAAGCAACACGGGATATATCACCTTACGATCCGGCGATCCACGCGATGTGCCTGACATCAATTTCAATTACTTTCCTGAAGACAGGGATGACGGCAGTAGCGAGCAGGATCTGGATGCCGTAGTAGACGGCGTGGAAACCGTTCGTAATATTCTCGAAGATTGCGGAGATCTGGTGGATGAAGAAATTCTGCCAGGCGCAAACGTCAGCAGCCAGGATGAAATCCGTCAGTTCATCAGGGATCAGGCTTGGGGGCACCATGCTTCCTGCACCTGCAAAATGGGACCACGCAGCGATGAAATGGCCGTCATTGACAACCGGTTTCGTGTTTATGGAACTACCGGTCTGCGGATCGTCGATGCTTCAATCTTTCCTAAAATACCCGGCTTTTTTATCGTATCCGCCATCTACATGATCAGCGAGAAAGCCGCTGAAGTCATCATTGAAGATGCAAAGAGTTAAGCCTGGAAACCACAGCTGATCGCTTATCAGCCTCTGGAAGCCCGGATGGATGGGTAAGCCTGGTAATATTTTACCGGGTAAATGCTTCATCCCCCTCAGCACCACGCCGGGGTTTCCATTGAGTGCTGTAGTATTTTCCGCGATCTCGCGCCCAAGGATCGAACAGGTTGACTACACCCCGAAGCTCATCCGCCAGCTCGGGCAACATTCTCAACAGGACACGCTTCAGTGGAGAAACCGGTTGCTGATGGCCATTGTGCATCCCCTCTTCCATCATCTCCGGGCCCGGCCCATTGTGCATTACCCACTCCACTCCCAGGGTACTATAGAACTCCGGGCGAAAACTCGAAGTAAAGAATCGATCGCTGAAGAGCCTGCGTGAAGCATTGAGAACGAATGCAACGAACTGGGTTTCTGAAATGGCAAAACCGTGCGGCCGTTTGAATTCCGCCAGCCAGCCGACAACCGTATCGACATCCTCGATATTGTCTACAAGACTGCCATCGGGATGTCCCAGACAATCGTTAACGGGTGATTTATCGTCATTCAGTTGAGCGTTTGTAATCAGCCTGGATTCGTCGCACCGGTGCTGTCCGTATATCTCACGTAATATCCGCACGAGCTGCTCCTGTTCGCGACGAGCGGATGAATCTCCAGGCACGCGCGGATCGATGAAATCATCGAAGCTGGTCAATTGCTTCAACCCGTACTGCCGACGAAACTCGTTATAGCGCGGAATACCCCGTTCCCGGTCGCGAATGAGATCAAGTGCAGCAATGTCGATTTGCCGGGTGGATGATTGCAGATAAGGTATCTTCAGGTTTTGCAAAAACCGGGGATGATTCTGGAGCGCCAACGCACCTGCCCGCTGACGACCCATGCTGAGCGCCCAGTTTGCCAGGCCTTGCCGCCGCATCGCTCCGGTAGCTTTGCCGCGAAAGGTATCGATGACGGGTATTTTTTGCCGAATGATGTTCGGGTTGTTATGCCATTCGCGGTATTCAATCAAATCCGGCAACAGAGGATGCAGCCGATATACCGTAACGAACTCTTCAGGAAAACTGAAAGGAGAGCCGAAATGGTTGACTCCGCCATTGATATCTTCGTTGCTGGTAAGTGTCCAGATATCCTTTCTGTTGCGATCGACCAGAGAATAGAGCGGCGCTCCTTCATAGCGATGATTGCCTAACCCGAAAATACCTGCTCCACCAGCGAAAGCGGCATGGAGACTGTTGCTGATACCTTCTGTATCGTCCAGCTGGCGAATAATTTCTCTCAGTGCCTCGGATACTGCCGCATGTTCGTGAAATAAACCATGCCAGTTGGCATTCATCCCCCGATACAGCGGCTCGTTGTACAACAGCTGCGTCGTCCACTCAAGGGTATGGATCTTGGCGATCTCGGCAGCAACCACCAGTCGGGCTACATTGAATAATTCATTTGCCGTGACATCGCGGTAACGAATGATCAACTCAGGGTGTGCCGGATTTCTCAGGCCGCTGTCAGCATCGGGTGTTTTGGCTGCCCTCCTGCGGAATTCCTCAACAAAAGCATTGTGTTCTCTGGCAAAGATGTTGTGAAACAAACTCAATCCAATAGACCAGTTATCCGGAAAAGCGGTTGCTTCCTGACCTGACCATTCCGGGTCGATCGGATTATCCGCCTCAAAGGTCGGCAAATATCCGAACTCATCACTCCCCCGTCCACGCTTTCTCTTACATGGATCAGCGCTAATTTGGCAGCATCCCCGGGATCCCGTTTCACCCGCTGACTGGAGCGCTCGTCATAACCATAAAGTTGTGAAGCATCCCACCAGGCCGTCACATGATTACGTGTTGTTTTCGGTGCACGCGTGAGATAGGACTGGCCGTCATGTATGAATGATGCCGGCAGCGTGTCATCATCGATCGGTGCAACATTGATTCTGTCACCCGGCCGACACCCCAATTGCTTGATCTCATCCTCCGTCAAAGGCTGTTCACTATTGTTGAACCGTTGGGTCGTGCAACCGACTGCCATCCACTCTGTTTGGCTGGGTTCTTCATCCACATGAAAAAACCAGTCGTGGGTCATGAACTGAATCCAGAACGCTGCCAGCACATTCAGGACCGGTGCTTTTTTGTAATCACATGCGGATTCCTCAGGATCGCCGGACAACTCGTGGCCATTCCGGCATTTATCAGGCTGTGACTGCGTGCGCGTAAACAATTTCCGGCTGATGACCTGCGGATCGGGTTTCAACAAACCCAACCGGTCTCCATGACGATTCCTGGCTATCTCATCGAAACCCAGATCAGGAAAGGTTGTATTGAACTGGACATTGCATGCAAAGACCTGATGGGTCGGGCCCATCAGCGGATTGTAGATATCGTTACAGATACCGGTAACCGTACGGAAACGAATCAATTCACCACCACACACCTGGTGTTCCTGGCCATGCTCAACATCCTGGTAATGAGGATGAGTTGGCGGCAACTGCATTTCCGGCCAGGTTTGCAGCACAGGACCTGCCTTACCCTCACGGCCCGTGATATAAGCTTGGTAAGTACCGCTATTGTCAAAGAGATTGAATTTGATCAACTCGATTCGCTGTAACTCCAGTTCATAGAGCGCACTGTTGATACCACGTTCATTCGGACCGAAAAAAGAGCCGGCTAATGGCGAAGAAGATAACGACAAGCTGTCGCCCGTCCCCCAGAAATTTGGCCAATCCATCCAGGGATTCTGGCTGAGTACCACAGCATGATCTCCACCAAGGCAATGCGCCCGTTTCCCGGTGATTTTACCGAGAAACCGCTGTTCTCTCGTCTTTGCAACACGCTGAATATCACCCTGCATGAGCACAGAGAGACAGGATGTTTCAGATTCCAAAGCATCACACCCGCCCAAAAGCAGCAATCCTGTCAGTGCGATAACTACCGGGAAGTGGCCCATCTGAAATACAGTAAGTTATTAGAAATTCATCTACGGAATCAGACTGCCACTCCATTTGGAATGACTCTTGGATTCATCCGGTCATAAGGAACGGATCGGCGGCTGTTCCTTTGATCGATTTGTCCTTCTATTTCCTGGAGCCGTTCTCTGAAGCGTTTGATGACATCGCGTGCTGCCGGGTCAAATTGCCGCAATGGATACTGGCCGATACGGTTGACAGTAAAATTTGTCTGAAAATAAGTCCAGGTTTGCGAATACGCTGCCCGGAATGCGGGTTGAAGCTTCAACAACCCATCAGCATCTATTTCCATCTCTTTCCCCACCGGGGGAGAGATATAGGCTGAATGCGGCATATTGGGAACAAAGCCCGGATAGTTGTACTGGTTGAAATGTATGCACGAATGGAACGCCGTACATAAAAAAATGACATGGCCAATGGTCTCGGCCAGTTCCTGTCTCGACGCAAATCTGGCGGGAAATCCGGGAATCCCGCCACAATCATGGGCGCTGACATCATGCGCCCAGGCCTGAATTTCGCAATCTTCAACCACATCTTCATCAGACTGATAGCAGGTATCAATATATTCCGTGGCGAAGTTTTGAATGGCATTCCATAACAACATGCCGTCGTCACGATACGGATAAAAAAGATCAGGGTTATCAACTTCCCGGCTGGCAATATCGTCAGGAAAAGCAGATGCCTTGAAATCAAAACTTGTCATGCCATTGGCCATGCACTGAGTCGTTGCGTCATAGTCTCCGGCAAACAGCTCACCATACCGGCCGGGATGCCCTTTCCGATCCCGCAGGAAGGTACGCTGATGATTGACGTTGAGTGTATGTTGAAGGTGCGGATTTAGGAGCACACAGAGCGGATGGGATGTATAAAGCTGGCGGCGTGAAGCCATAATGATGGCTTCCATAACATAATGAATGCGGGTGGCGTGAGTAATCAGTATGTGGTGGTTACCATCCGCAACCTGGGCAAATGCTTTGGCTGCCAGCCATAAATTGCATCACCTGGCCTATAGATGGGATTATCAGGTCTATCGTCCTGATACAGCTGGATGGCAATCGGCCGCAACATGCCATCTGCTTGCAGAAACAACACCACAATTGGAGTGGTGACATATTGTTTGCGACCACCATCGATTTTCCCGGGATTGCGCTGCAATATTTCCAGATCCGCATAATTCAGGATGTACATACGCTTTTGCGTAATCGCAGTCGCATAGTCAGTTTCATCGATATGCTCTGCAAAAATACTCCGGATTTCAGATTCCGGTAAATTCTTTGGCAGCGGATGCTGAGGCGTCACGGCGCGTAATACGACAGGATTGACCCCGATGACACGTTGCAGGCCAAATATCAGATCCTGCTGGAAGTGATCGACCAGTTCCGGATTCGGAGGACTAAACGGATAAAAAATATAGTCGCGGTAACTTTCCATCGGCTTGCCAAACAGATCGCGCAAATAAGTCACCAGCAGACTCGGCAGACTGGGAATCAGCTGCAATAGATTGATTCCGCCACGCAACCAGTATCCAAGCCCTGGTATTTCCCGGCATGGCAGTTTGCGTACCACTGCAATCGTATTGGCATATTCATAGGCATATTGATACTGTGCCTGCCTTCGCAGCAGATAATTTTTCCGGTTTTCTGTTGCGCGTCTGTTTTCTTCCTGTTGTGGCAGCTTGTTCATCATGCGGTGCTCCTTTCTTGGTAAAGGATAAGATTCGAACAGTCGATGTTCTGAAACTTGCAATAACCGTATCGTTGTCCCTGACATTACGTTTAACGATATCCGCAAGCAGGCTTGTTTCTTCGATAATCGACTGCCCAACGGCCGAGAAGGTCCTTTCATTATGGACATAGCCCGATACCAGTGGATTGGTCAAAGCATGGGTAAATGCGTCGTAACCCACCATCCGCACCATCAGGCGTCCCAGACTGAATCCTTCGTCATGCTCTTCCGCAAAGATACCGACCTGCCACTCCAGGTCATCAATGCGGTCGTTATAGAGTGCCTTTAATTCCCGTTGCAACTCAGGATTGCTTGTTAATTCTTCAAAACTTCTCAAACGCGGCATGCTGAATGCCTGACGATAATCATTGAACGAACGCAGTCTGGCCTGACGCCCCATTTCCACACTGCGCTCCATGACACTTCGGGTATCCATGCCAACCGGTAACGGATCAAAAAAGAACTTGGGAGTGTTATACAAACCAATACAGCCGGCTTTTTGCCGCGAGGCTGCTGATATCATGGTTCCGATACCGTATTGATGTGTGACCAGCCGGTATTGTTGCGAAACTCATCGAGCGTGTATTGCTGATCACCGACAAAGTAGTATTCCGGCACCATCGAATGCCACCGGTAGAGCAGATTGAATTCCAGCGAAATCCAGTTGGTACGGTACCAGCGCTGCCTTTCCGCCATCCCCGGTGTGGGATCGAGCGTAAAATCAAACTGAGTAAAGTGCGAGACATAGTCCTGCAACACCACTTTAATCAGCAGCACGATCATGATGTTTCTGGCTGTCTGGAACAGGCGTTCATCATCCCAGGCGGGATGGGCTTCTTTGAGCACATCACAGATCCGGTTGTGTTCACGCAGCATGATGGTATTCATGAGGGTGTAACCAATCGACGAATTACCGTGTTCCAGTCCGGTGGCAAACATGCGCTTCAATCGTTCTTCCGGAACATTATTAAAAACAAATTCCAGAATAGCGCGGGGATGCAGATTCTCAAATTCCCTGTCAGCAAATATCCAGTTATCTGCAGTCGTTTCTTCCACATTGAAAAGGTAAGATGGAAAAATTTCTCCATCGATGACCTGGTATTTCAGCTTTCCATCCTTTTTCAACCGCAGCAAATACGTGATTTCTTCACGCAGGCCATAGATCTGGCACAGATCGATTTCGTGATTGGATGTATTTTTCCGGCGATCGAAAAAATCTGTCCGCAGAAAACTATCGGTAAACCATTGGGCGAAAAAAGAAAACAGGATGCTGGTATCCACTGACGGGATTTCCCTGTTTTCTTTTCTGCGCCACAGATTGACAACACTTTTCAGGTCCGGAAGATTCTGCTCTCCTTCCGCTTCCGGCAGATGTCGTCCGGTGAATGTCCGGTCTGTCAATACCTGCCATGTGGTATAGGGAGCAGCCATGGAGAATGGCCTGGGACGGGGGTTTGTGGCATAGGCCTGCCAATTGATAAAGGTATCGCTGATCCAGCGTCGCAACCATGTTATCCGCGAAGCAGCTCGACCGATCCATGGGAATCAGCTTACCAGCCGGAAAATAATCTGAAAAAAGAATTCATTCATAGCACGCCCCTTTTTGTCAGTGATAACTAAGGCGCCTTTGAAAAACTACCTGCGTTGCCATTTCTGCGTTAAAAGTCGGTTCAAAATACTCATTTATTACGTATAAACTCTGTTTTCTCACCAACTTCTGCTTGGACTGACTGCCTCGCTGATATTTTTCATAGGTTCTTTAATTCCCTTCAGCTGCTGGAACTTTGATTTTTAGTATGTAGCGGCTGCCTAACGACTGGATTTTTCCTCCCTTTCTCAAAGTGCACTCAAAAATGAAAAATATGATTCATCGAACCCTGTTCTCGGGGCAAGACTCAGCTCACCCCTGCGTTACCTGAACAGAATAAGCACCTGTCCCGGAAGGCGAGTAGTGTCTTACACGAACAAAATATTCACCCGGAGAAAGTTGACGGCGGATCAGCGCATTGAAAGAGATGCCCGAATCATCGTTGCTGGCAATTTCCGGTATCTGACTGTTCGGACCATGCAAGCTCATGAAAGTATCCGTTATCCCATTCGTCCGGATCGTATAAAAATCTCCCGTCGTGACATTGAATCGGTACACATCGCTTTCATTCGCTGCAGAAATCGATGCATCGATGCTTGCACCATTCACGACGAGCTCGGGGATCGGAGTTGGGCTAGGGTCGGGAGTGGCGCTGACTGCGCGCACGCCAACCACATAATTTCCGGTACTGTTCGGGCTATACAGGCGAACATGCAGAAAATAGGCGCCTGCAGACAGATTGCGGTTGATTTGTGCATTGAAGCCTTCACCTGCATCATCATCTGATGCTACTTCAAAATTCGGATCATTGGGACCGAACAGCGTCATGAAGGTATCGGATGATCCGAGGGTATACATCGTATGGGCACCGAAGGCCGGAACTTCGAAACGAAAAACATCGGTTTCTCCAGGTGTGCCGATAGCAGCTACTACCGGATCAGCTCCAACAATAATGAGCGGTATTTCCGGCTGAGGTTGCGGCTGAGGAGCGGCATCGTCATAGATGATACCCAGCACTGCACTGTCCAGCACATCGATAGGGCGCGACCCGATCTGTCCTGAAGGGGTGCTGCCCATTGGATCGGTCAGGTTCTGGCCAAAAGGGCCACCACTGGCTGGCAGATAACCTTGATTCGGGAAGCGCAGTTGCCATTCATGCCAGACTTTATCCACCATACAATGGTGCATGAAGAACACCGGATCATTCGGGGAAGTCATCGGCAGCATGGAACCGCCCACCCAGACATGACCACGGTTGTGCAGATTGGGGCCAATCCAGCCTTCCAGTTGATTACGGAAACTTGGATTACTGTTCATGTTCCATGGCGACGTGTCATAGGGCGTGATAGACATGACCTGATTAATTTGCGCTTGTGTGGGCAGGGTGGGTAATCCGTTCTGACCAAAAGCGCGCATCAGCGGGCCTGCTGGCAATCCGCTGGAATTGATGACAGTCCATTGCCCGGAACGAAATGGACCGGCACGGACAACGCCGCCGGCATCTCCATTGCTACCCAGCAGATCGTCATTCCACATGGAGGCATTGGCGCCACCTGATGGCCAGTTCCAGTAAGGTATCCCGAGATTCGGGTTGCCCGAGATGCGCTGCAATTCCAGTTCGAGATCATAAATAAAGCGGCGGTGCCACGGTAAAAAAGCAGAGCATTGATGAATCGCACTCATATTGGCATTCGCATGTCTGAGCACGAATCGATCATAGATACCTTCGGCCTTCAACACGCGAATGGCGGCAACGAATTCTGCCCGTTCTGCAACAGTCAGCGTATTTGCATCTTTTCTGATAGCCATGAGAATTTCCTCCATACTTTTATCTGCAGGAACTACTCTTTCACACCGGAGAACTCAACGGTGTCCCGGATGATCGCTCGCGCCAGATCCAGTAAGGAATCATATTGGGTATAAGGCAGATATCTCGAAGACCACTTGTTTTTTACTGCATCATGTACGTAACTGATTTCCTTTCCACTGATTGTGAGGCTGGTATCGTCTTTTATATCGATCGTACGGCCTTCAAAAACTTCTGTATGGTGTGTCATTTGTAAACTCCTTTCCGAATGAGTAACAATCGATCTGCTTTTACTGCAATCCCTGCTGTGTCACCGATCCACCGTGCACTGCAGATCAGCGGTAACGATGATATTTTCCGTCTCGCGTCCGCGTGCACGAATCACAGCAGATATATCAACAAAGTACCCGTCCAGCTCGTCATAATTCAGACACCCCAGCGTTCCAGGGAAATCCGATAGCGCATTCTTCATCCCGGTAGTCCTCGTGGTCAGCAATTCGAGACTCATTGTTTTTTCAAAATAGGATGCGGCAAAATCCCCCGATTTTGTTACATCCTCGACCATGAAGCAGCCCTCATAGCGCGCCTTTAATTTGAAAGTACCCTCTTTCGATAGCATCAATATCCCGGAACGAAGCGTTGGGACCCCGGTACAGCCATTCATACTGGCTGACGCGATGGAACACGTCATATTTTCAGATGGAAGGGCTCCTTCGATGTTGCCGTGGTACTTGTTCCAGCCAGCAGTACCAGGATTCCCGTCAGGATCACAGCAGCCTGTTTCATTGCATAACCCCTACGCAGAGATACTCAACGTTTCATTTTTACGCTATTTCACACAGATACCCGCGCAGTCGGCACCTCCTTTGGCAGGATCACAATCATCCGAGGGATCATCCACACACTTCATATCTCCGGGGCAGAGAAAACCGGCAATCCCTCCACACATTTGTTTAGGTTTCTGGCCATTGTATGCAGCGCTTCCTTTTGGCGGATAATCAACACGTTTTCCCTTTCCGTGTCCGGGCGGCTCGGTTGTACCCAGCTTCACGATATCGTGTATCTTTTTCGGCTGAACGGTTTCGACATCGATCGATTGAACTTCTCCCTCCACGGGTCGTGCGGTATATACTCCTACCACATCCAATGGAACAGGGCTTTTCACTACCAGAAACCCCTCCAGAAATGCAAAATCCACGCACACCCCATTAATCGGGCAAAAATAGCCAGCAATATCAAAGCAATTTACTCCGACGGCGCCGTCCGGTTGCAGTGTAATTCCCTTGAACGGTGTAACATTGAAAGGACCCGGTTCAGAGCCCATCTGAGTGGAAAGTGCCACCTTGGCGGCAACAGTGATTTTCTTGCCGGCAGGATTGTGAATATTGATGATAGTACGGTATATCCCTTTCGCCAGAGTACCGTCCTGGTGTGGCAGCAATAATGAACACGCCACTTTTGCAGCATACTGATATTCAGTGTTGATTGTCTCGTGTTTTGCTGTTTCTGCCTGAGTACCGATCGGATTAAACAAAAGCCCTAACCCGAGAACAATTGAGAAGAGTCTGATCACATTCGATTGTTTCATGATAGCCACCTCACCGAGTGTTGTGCCCGCTACAGATACGATGTTCCTGATATGCATCGTATCGTACCGGGCTAATAACAGGCCTACTTCATCTTGCCCAACTCGGGAGACAGAGTAGCCCCTCACGTTACCTGCAAAATATCTTTACCTCCACTTTTCTAAAAAACATATAAAAAAGATGCATGTGCGCTCAACTGCAATGACCAGCTAATACAATGTCACTGCCCGGCAACACATATTCCCGGACAATCTGCTCCCCCATGCTCGGGATCGCAGGAATCATCCGAATCATCAACACATGTTTGGCCATCCGGACACCTGATTCCTGCAATTCCTCCGCAAGCCTGAGGTTTCTCTGTTTTACATTCACCCGGATGATCGATAGAAACACCTGCCGCCGCCGCTCCGCAGGCATTACCATAAGTTTTTCCGTCACAACCGCAAACCGGATTGAACTCTCTCGTGCAGATTGTTGGCCTGGTTTTGCAGACACCTTGTGCATCAGCAATTTTGCACTGGCCGATATCAAAATCACAGTACTGCTCGGCAGGACAGCTCAATCCCTGAATCGTGCCGCAAACTTGTAGCTGTGGCGGCGATTGCGATTGTGGTGATTTGTCTTCCTCACAACCCGCAACGACCAGGGAAATAGAAAGTACAATCAACCAGGTGATCAATACGTCCAGATATCGTGGCAATTTTTTCCTGATCTTGCGTGTAATCGATGATGGTGACAGACCTCGGCCAGAACTGAACGCCTTATTGCCGGCACTGAAATCGGAAGAAAAGTAAAGTTGTGAATTAAAGCCGGAACAGCCCGATCCAGGTAAATCCAGGGCAGAGATAAATTGCGTGGGGGACTGCTTTCCTGCCAGAACACATGCATTTCGAGGCTGATTTCGGGCCTGGTTTTTCTGCTGTTTCATGTGTTCCTCCTTCTCCTGGAGAGCATCCGGAACGAATCCTTTTTAAGCAGGAAACTGTTTTCAGGTTTTCAGAATAGCGGTGCATTACTATCTCCTTTGAAATAATCTACACCCTTTATTTCAGGATGATAAGCAAATATTGTATTGTCATTGTCGTGTACGATTTGCCAGATTTCTTGCCCGGACATTCAGACACAATCCACGTAATGTCGCAGATTGGAATACGAAAAAATCGCCTTGGTAGGCTCAGCAATAAAGCGACTGAAGAAATCGGATTAGAACTGCAGGAATGGGTAGTAAATCGGAGAGTCTCAACACAACTTTATCCGGTAACGATTGGAATCAAATACTACCTGCTTTGGCTCACGATCTCCTGTACCTGATTGCGGATACAGGTGGTGGTTTGATCGTATGTCGTTACCCGAAGTCCCTGTGACGGTACCAGCCAGTGCGGTCTGTCGCAGACGTCCGGCACCATATAGGCCTGACTGTTGCTCAAGTCGGTTTTATTGGAATTCTTAAGCTTGTATCAGCTATATATTGCCTGGATGACGCAATTGTTGCCGCAGGCGGATTTTGAGAAACCTGGAACTTGTTTAAGCGTCAAATAGGCGTTATATTTACGCATAAATGACGCTTATTTATCAACAGGAGAATCATATGGCAAACGATAAAGAAACAATCCGCCTCAGCTTGAGCGTATCACCTGAGCTAAACGAACGGTTAGAACAGCTGGCGTCTTCTGGATATACGACCAAAACTGAGATTTTACGCAAAGCCATTGCGCTGTATGACGTGGTCGCTGAAGCCAAATCAGAGAAAAAAAGACTAGGTATTCTTGATCAGAACAAACAATTACTAACCGAAATCGTAGGCATTTAGGGAAATTCTGAAGAAGGCTTTCTGATTTTGGCAAAATATCTGTATTTCACTCACTAGGTTTTGCAATGAAGCAGATGACCTTTACTGATGCTGAGTACGCAGTCAAACGCAAGCGGACTCGCAAGGA